>Ga0116225_1000006_pt1 | contig 270912 bp, 240 predicted proteins | sample Sb_taG_8_FD_88968 | JGI IMG/M metagenome (GOLD analysis project Ga0116225, IMG submission 88968) | Peat soil microbial communities from Weissenstadt, Germany - Sb_50d_c_BC metaG | ecosystem: Environmental > Terrestrial > Soil > Wetlands > Peat | place: Germany: Weissenstadt | collected 2010-09-21 | reverse complement strand
CGGTCCACTGCCGCCAAACCTGCAGCAGCTTTTCGGCAGTTATTACTCGCAGTACCGGAGCGCGGCCGCAGCAAACGCCCGACCCGGGATGCATCGGCAGCTGAACTTCGCGGGCGCCGATCTGGTGGTGGAGTCGACCGGACGCATGCGCAGTTTCCTTGGCAAGGCATATGTCCCGAGTCTGTTACCGGCCGGCGTCGCCGTCGCCGATATTCAATAGCGAGGCGTCGCATGAGCCACGGTTTTCGTTGGACCCTATTGCTTGGCCTGTGCGTGCTCGCCGGCTGTGGCGGCGGCGGCGGCAGTGGCAGTACCAGCAGCTCCAGCAGCAGCTCCAGCAGCAGCTCGAGTAGCAGCTCGAGCGGCGCGAATGTCGTCACGCTCACCGTCGGACCGGGGCCCGCTGCGGCCATGGGTGGCAGTTTCAACAGCTCCTACGTCAACGTGACGCTGTGCAATCCGGGTACCAGCACCTGCGCCACCATCGATAACGTGCTGGTCGACACGGGCTCCTATGGCCTGCACATCATGGCCTCGGCTCTGGCAGCCGCCGGTCTGACGCTGGCCGACACTGCCGATCCCAGCAATAACAGCAACACCATCGCCGAATGCCAGCCGTTTGTGGACGGCTATACCTGGGGGCCGCTGACGACGGCCGATGTCAGCATTGGCGGCGAGCACGCGCCCGCCCTGGCGGTCTATATCATCGATGACGATGGGTCCTATGCGCCGACGGTGCCCGCCAGCTGCTCCAGCCAGGGCCACGGCATTTCACTGAATTCGGTGGTCGCATTCGCCGCCAATGGCGTACTCGGCGTCGGCCCCTTCGATCAGGATTGCGGCGCGTCATGCGCCGAATGCGCCAGCGCCAGCGGCGGCTGCACGGTCAACAACGACATCTATTACAGCTGCAACGCCGGCACCAACAGCTGCAGCTTCACGCCGGTGACTCTGACGGCGCAATTGCGAAATCCAGTGGCGCTGTTCGCCGTCGACAACAACGGCGTCATTCTGCAGCTGCCGACCATTCCCCTGGCCGGGCAGGTCGGGGCGAGCGGCACGCTGATTTTCGGCATAGGAACGCAGAGCAACAATGCTCTCGGCAGCGCCACGGTGCTCACGCTCGACGGCAGCGCCAATTTCACCACGATTTACAAGGGCCAGACGCTCACCGGTTTCGTCGACTCCGGTTCCAATATTTATCTCTTCGCGGACAGTTCAATCCCGGTGTGCGCGAACACGGCTTCCAATCCGAACGCCAGCGAATTCTACTGCCCCACGTCGACACAGATGCTCACGGCCACCAACCAGGGCCAGAACGGCTCCAGCAGCGGGGTGCAGTTCGAGATCACAAGTCTGAACAATCTCAACGGTAGTTTCTACGCGACCGATAGCATCGCTGGCCCCGTGATCTCCAACGCGAATCTGGGCAGCTATTTCGACTTTGGGCTGACGTTCTTTTACGGCAGATCGGTGTTCACGGCCATCGACGGAAAGACAGCCGGCAGCGCGACCGGCCCTTACGTCGCTTATTGAGCAGCGGCGCACTTGTCGTCGACCAGCGGCTGGTCGAGTCCTGCGCGGAATCTGCCGGTGCGCGCGTGAATATACTCTACAGAGATCTCGTGCCGGGCCTGTGGATCGCCTGGCTTCTTTACTGGCGTATTTCGGCGACCGCGGTCAAACCGGCCCAGCGCCGCGAAACGCCCGCATCGCGCGCCGCGCATATCGTGCCGATGCTGATCGCCGCTATTCTGCTGTGGGTGCAGTCCATTCCAGGCGGCGGAGTGCTGTTCGAGCGCTTCCTGCCGGCGAGCCACGGCAGGTATTGGGCGGGAACACTGCTGCTGGCGCTGGGACTCGCCTTCAGCGTCTGGGCACGCGTCTATATCGGGCGTAACTGGAGCGCGACGGTGACCGTGAAGGAAGGCCATGAGCTGATCCGTCACGGTCCGTACGCGCTCGTGCGCCACCCCATCTACACCGGCCTGCTGCTCGGCTTCATTGGAACCGCTATCGTGCGCGGTGAGTGGCGCGCAGTGCTCGCGGTGCTGATCGTGGTTGCGGCACTATGGCGCAAGCTGCGGCTCGAGGAGTGCTGGATGAGCGAAACCTTCGGTGACGAGTATCGGCGCTACCGCGAGCACACCGCAGCGTTGATACCGTTTCTGCTCTGAGCGGCGTCGCCGCAACCGCGCAATCCTTCAGCCATTTCCGCCTCGCTCGCTATCGAGCAGGCGCATCTGCTCCCGCCCATAGCGGTCGCCGGCCACGGCCGAACTCGGCACCGCCGCGGCGATGCGCTGCAGATCGGCGGCGCTCAGCTCTATCTGCGTCGCGGCCAACGATTCCGCCAACTGGCTACGCTTGCGTGCGCCGATCACCGCTACGATCGATGGCGATTGCGCCAGCACCCAGGCGATCGCCAGCTGCGAGGCCGGCAGCCCTTTCTCGGCGGCGAGTCGTTCGAGCGGCGCCATCAGGGCACGGTTGCGCTGCAGATTCCCGCCGCTGAAGCGTGGCAGATGCGCACGAAGATCCCCCGCTTCGCTGGGGAGCGAACCGCTGATCAGTCCACGCGACAGCACGCCATAGGCCGTAATACCGATGCCGAGTTGCTGCAGCAGCGGAAAAATCCCGGTCTCGGGTCCTCGACTGAGCAGCGAATATTCGATCTGCAGATCGCAGATCGGATGTACGGCATGAGCCCGGCGAATTGTCGCCACACCGACTTCCGACAAACCGATGTAGCGTACGTAGCCGGCCTTGACCAGATCGGCCATCGCGCCGATGACTTCTTCTATCGGCACCTGCGGATCAAGGCGGGCCGGCCGGTAAATATCGAGATGCTCGACCTTGAGCCGCTTGAGGCTGTAGGCGGCGAAATTCCTGATGGCCATCGGTCGCGCGTCGAACCCGCCCCAGCCGCCGTCCGGCGTACGCAGCGCACCGAATTTGACCGACAGCAGCACCCGGTCGCGCCGGCCCGCGATCGCGCGGGCGATCAGCATCTCATTGTGACCGCTGCCGTAAAAATCGCCGGTATCGAACACGGCGACGCCGGCGTCCAGCGCTGCCTGAATGGTGGCGATGCTCTCGGCATCATCCGACGCACCGTACATCCCGGACATGCCCATGCAGCCCAGCGCCAGCGGGAATACCAGCGGCCCGGCGCTGCCGAGCCGACGCAACGCAGGCACTGACGTGGTCGTCGATGTCACTGGACCGATCGTGGCGAGGTGAGCAGGGGAACGCCGATGATCAACGCGTGTAGGCGGAGGATGAACAACGTGTACAGTGCGACTCCCAGCACGACCGCGATGAGGTCATTGTACCGTGAGGGCGGCGCGCCACGGGCCGGCACCGGGACGCGACGCTTGAGCGAAATGCGGACTGCGACCGCCCAGACCAGAAAGCTCCCGAACAGCAGCACATCGGCCAGCGTGCCGTTGACCAGCAGATGCGCCGTCGCCCATATCTTTATCGCGGCCAACATCGGGTGCTTCGCCGCGGTTTGAATTCGTCCGGGTAAGTAGGCGGCGAACAGCAGCGTAAAAACCGGCAGCATCATCACCCAGGTAAGGTCGTGCAGCCATGCCGGCGACACGTACAGCACCACGGGCGAGCGTCGTGCCTGTGCAAAACCAAGCACGATGAGAATCAAACCGGCCGCACTGATCAGCGAGTACGCTCCCTTCCACGACAGTGCGCGCAGATGCATCACCATGCGATCGCGCCAGCTAGGGGCGACGATGGCCACCGAATGCGGCCCGAAGAACAGGATCAGCCCCGCAATCAACATCAGCATCGTGAAATCCTCGCCCTCGCCGACAGGCCAATAGAGCTCGTGTCCTATGATGCGCCTTGTGGCAATCGATTTGCGCGTATCCGAGACGGCTGACCGACGTTTCGCCGCCTGCCCGAAGTGATAGCATCGCGCTCAGGCAGCGCTGATTCTCGGGCAATTGACGGGAGATAATTCATGGCTGACATGCGTTCGAGTCTGTTATCGCTGCGGCCAGTCTGTATCGCCGCCCTCACGCTGACATTTACAATCGGTGCCGCAGCGGCTGACAGCGCCTTCAGGCTGCGGAGTCCAACGGTGGCGCCGAATGGCACGCTATCGAACGATCAGGTCTACAGCGGCTTTGGCTGCAGCGGCAAAAACATTTCTCCGGAGCTCACATGGAGCGGCGCCCCGAGCGGCACCAAGAGCTTTGCGGTCACCGTCTATGACCCGGATGCACCCACTGGATCGGGCTGGTGGCATTGGCTGGTCTATAACATTCCAGCCAGCGTCACCGCGCTGCCCGTGGGCGCCGGTAACGCCGGCGGCAAACTGCCCGCGGGCGCCGTGCAGAGCCACACCGATTTTGGGACACCCGGCTTTGGCGGTGCCTGCCCGCCCGCCGGCGACAAACCGCATCGCTATATCTTTACCGCGTATGCGCTCAAGTCCGAGACCATTGACGCGCCGGATGAAGCCAGTCCGGCCATGGTGGGTTTCCTGATTCTCGCCAACACGCTGGCGAAGGCCAGCCTGACGGCGCACTACGGGCGCTGACCGCGAAGGATGCCGATGGCAGCGGCAGAGGTGGAAATCCGCAAGCTCAAAGTTCACGCCGATGGACGCGGCGCGGTTTTCGAGCCGCTCGAACCCGCGCTTCTGGCAGGTTGGCGCAACGTGCACACGGTGGTCTCGGAGCCGGGAGCGATCCGCGGTAATCATCGGCATATGTTCGGCACCGAAGTCACCGCGGTACTGGGACCCGCCCTGGTGCGCTATCGCACCGGCGAGCGGACCGAGGAACTGCATGTGCCGGCGGGCGAAGTCTGGCGCTTCGTGTTTCCTCCCGGTACTGCGCATGCGTTCAAGAACACCGGCGCTCAGCCGATCGTGCTCGTGTCCTTCAACACCGAAGAACACGATCCCGCCCGACCGGATGCAGAGCGCGAAGAGCTGATTGCCCTCTGAACTTAAGGCCGCCGCTGAGGTCGCGATCACGCGCCATGCTCACACCGACTGTTTGCGTCAAGGGCGGATTCATCACCGTCCTGATCGTGATGGTCACTAGCGTTGATGCCGCCGGCATTTGGCCTGCTCCGGGGCCCGGCTCGACCACCAGCACAGCGCTGGCCACTGCGCGCAACCTGCGCAGCCAGGGCTGTGGCGGCCACCCCGGCATACGCGTCGCGCTGGGGGACAGCGGCGCCTTGAATGCGGCCGCATTGCAATGGTCGCGCGGAGCATATCTTAAGTCCGCGGTCGAGCAGTCCGGCTACCGCGAGCAGCAGTCGGCCGCGCTGCATGTCAGCGGTGATGCGGCTGCCGTGCAGCAGGCCCTGAGGAGCAAGCTCTGCGCCGAGCTCACCGACCGGAGCTTTATCGATATCGGCAGCGTCCAGCGCGGCCGCGACACCTGGGTCATCATCGCGGCGCCATTCGCGCCCCCCGCACGGGCCGATGCTAATGAGATCGCCGGTGAACTGCTGCAGCGTATCAACCGGGCGCGTGCCCAGCCCAGGCGTTGCGGTAACAAGGCCTTCTCGCCGGCACCACCGCTCCAGTCGAGCATGCTGCTGCGCCGCGCGGCCGAAGTGCACACGCAGGACATGCTCAACCACAATTACTTCGCGCACCAGGGCTACGACGGCAGCACTCCGGCGCAGCGCGTCGCCGCCACCGGGTATCGCTACCAGATCGTCGGCGAAAACATCGCCTCAGGACCGGAGACCGCGGCTGAAGCCGCCGAGGGTTGGCTCGCGAGCCCGGCTCATTGCGAGAACATCATGGATCCGCGCTTCAGTGAATCCGGCATCGCCTACGCGGCCAATAGCAGCGGCACGCCGCGCATCTATTGGGTCCAGGAATTCGCTGCGCCGCGCCGATGATCGCCGCTTAGCCGCGCGGCTGCAGCGCGAAATTCGCCTTCTGAAAGCCCAGCGCATTGCCAACAATCGACACGATTGCGAACTCGCGCAAGCACGATGGGCATGCGCTAAGCTTCGCGGCCGTAGTCACGCCAGCGCACGTCCCGGAGGAGTGATGGCTCAGTATTCGGCCGAAGTCATCTGGGAGCGAGGCGATGCGGTTTTCATCGACAACCGTTACCCCCGTAGACACCGCTGGCGCTTCGACGGCGGCCTGGAGGTGCCGGGCTCGTCCTCGCCGCAATCGGTGCCGGTGCCATTGTCGGATCCGAGCGCCGTCGACCCTGAAGAAGCCCTGATCGCCGCGCTCTCGAGTTGCCACATGCTCTGGTTTCTCGCGATCGCCGTCAAACGCAAGTTCCGGGTGGATCGTTACCGCGACCAGGCCGGAGGGATTCTGGCGAAAAATGCCGACGGCAAGTGGTGCATCAGCATCGTGACACTGCAGCCCGAAGTGCAGTTTTCCGGCGAGCCGCTACCGACCAGGGAGCAGATCGAGGCCATGCACCACAGCGCGCACGCCGAATGCTACATCGCCAACTCCGTGACCGCGCAGGTACACGTCGAGCCCGTATGGCCGAGTCCGGCTTCAGCCTGAGCCACGGACCTTCATCTAGCCTACCAAACTGCTAGAACAGCGATAGTTCCGCCGGCAGCGCATGCGCCGGCTCGCGCGCCGCTGAATCGCTGCGTACCAGGCCGGCGACCTTGACGCCGAGCAGGCGCAGTCGGCGCTCGAGTGGCGCGCGCTTGAGACACAGCCCGGCGGTACGCCGAATCAGCGTGGCATCGTTGGTATAGCCATCGATGGTCTGATCGCGCGTAGCGCGCTGAAAATTGTCATAGCGCAGCTTGACGCCGATGGTCTTGCCAACGTACCCGTGGCGCTGCAGATCCTCGGCTAATCGCCCGCACAGCGTGGTGAAGAGCTCGCGCAATTGCGCGCGGTCGCGCACGGCATGCAGGTCGCGCTCGAACGTGGTCTCGCGGCTCATCGACACCGGCTCGCTCTCGGTCACCACCGGGCGATCGTCCCAGCCCCAGGCGGCCTCGTACATCCAGGTGCCGTGATTGCGGCCGAATTGCTGCACCAGCCAGTCGCGCCCACAGCGCGCCAGCTCGCCGATGCTCCGGATGCCAAGCTGCTCGAGCCGTGCGCTCATCCGCGGACCGATGCCGTGGATCCTGCGGCACGGCAGCGGCCAGATCCGGTCGGCCAGATCCGACTCGAAGACGATGGAAACGCCGTTCGGCTTCTGAAACTCGCTCGCCATCTTGGCGATCAGCTTGTTCGGCGCCACGCCGATCGAGCATGTCAAGCCGGTGCGCTCGTAAATGGCGCCCTGAATCCGGAGCGCGAGCGCCCTGCCGCCCAGCTCCTGTCCGCCCTCGGCAGCGCCGAAGTCGATATAAACCTCATCGACTCCGCGATCCTCGATGACCGGCGCCAGTTCGGCGATCACGGCCTTGAACAATCGTGAATACCTGCGGTACTCGTTGAAATCCACGGGCAACAGCACGGCCTGCGGGCACAGCCGTGCGGCGTTCATGAGTCCCATCGCCGAATGCACACCAAACTCGCGCGCCGCATAGGTCGCCGTCGTTACCACGCCTCGACCGACGTAGTCGCGCAGCCGCGCATCAGCCCTATGCCCGGTATCGCCTTGGCCCAGCCCTCGGCGGCTGCCGCCAATCACGACCGGCAGTCCGCGCAGATCCGGGTAGCGCAGCAGTTCGACCGACGCGTAAAACGCGTCCATATCCAGATGCGCAATGCGGCGAATTGCCGGCATCGGGTGGCTCTCGTTCATTCGGCGCCGATGATAGGCGCATCGGCGTGCAGCCGCCAAAGCCGGCGGGCGCGACCGCCTCCGGCCGAGGTTGAGTAAATCTCAAGGCGACTTGAGCACTTTGCAATCCACGGCCTGCGGGCCCGCGCATTCTGTCTGCCAGCACTTTCACGCAGAACAGGAGACTTACATGTCCGCCAACACCAAACACCTGATCGCCGGCCTCATGGCATTGCTACTGTCCGCCGGCCAGGCAGCGCTGGTCGCCGTCGATACATTCCCGGCCCAGCTGCAGCGCTCGGTCACCGTGCACTATGCGGATCTGAATCTGGATCGCCCCGCGCTCAGCGCTTACCATGAACAGCAATCGGGGCTTGCGCCCCGGCGCGATTCGACCATCGCGCAGCGCTAGCGGCCACGGCGTCGGAAAGTTGTGGCGCGAGGAGTTGGAGTATCGCGAGCCAAAAGCACGCCAGACCGGTTCGCACGCGGGGCATGCCGGATCGGTCATCGGCTCCCTCTGTGCGCAGGCTGCCCTTGGGCAGCCTGCGCGTATTTATTGCGGTCGCACACCACCTGAGTTTCACGCTCGCGGCCGATGCACTCGGGGTCACTGCCAGTGCCGCCAGTCTGCAGATCCGGTCGCTGGAGGAATATCTCGCACGGCCACTATTCCGCCGCAATGGCCGCCAGGTGCGTCTCACGGACGAAGGGGCGGCGTTGTTGCCGCGCGTGCGGCAGGCGCTCGAGCAGCTCGAACGCGCCGTCGATGACGCACGCCGTGACCGTAGTGCCGGTCCGCTGCGGGTCAGCACCCTCGTCTCGTTTCTGCAGCAGTGGCTGCTGCCGCGTCTCGAGCGCTTTCGCGTTGCCTGTCCCGAGGCCGATCTGCATCTGCATACCTCCAACGAGCTGGTGGATTTTGTACGCGAGGACTTTCACGCGGCGGTGCGTTTCGGCAAGGGCGGTTACCCGAATCTGCACAGCGAAAAACTGCTGGATGAGTGGCTGCTGCCGGTCTGTACGCCATCCCTCTACCAGAAGTTCGGTCCACTGCGCGATGTGGACGACTTACGGCGCTACCCGCTGCTGCACAGCCTGAGTGAGCCCTGGACCACCTGGCTATTTGACGGCCGCACCGGCGGGGCGGCGGCCGGATTGCGCGGCGCGACGTTCGATGCCTCCCTGGCGGTGGTGCGCATGGCGGTGCAGGGTGCGGGTCTGGTCCTGGCCCGATGGAGTTTGGTCGCTGATGAAATCGCCAGTGGCCTGCTGGTGCGTGCCAGCGAGCGAGCGCTGCGCTTGGAAGAAGGCTACTGGCTGGTCTGTCCGCCGCGCGCTCAAACCCTGCCAACCGTCAGGGCTTTCAGGGATTGGATTCGGGTCGAGGCGGCAGGCTTTTCAACGCCCGAGCGCTGATCGAAGAGGAGGCCCACGCCATCGCAATGATCGCTGTTGTATCTTCGGTGAAACATTAATGCGCTTTTTCTGAACGCTTATTGTCATTTATGGAATAACCGGCCGTCCTGCCGGCGACAAGACAGTACCGCAATCGCTGCTGCCACGGTCCCTGGTTTGGCGGGCTATGGGTCATTCGACGGCCGCGGCGGCGGCGCCATATCGCTGATAGCCTCAAGCAGCCAAGCCAACGCGAACATCAGCGGCAGGGTCAGTGCCAGCAGCGGCAACAGCAGCATTGGAATCGCAACGCGGGTGATCATTGTGGGGATCTCATGGCAGCTGCAGTCTGGTCCCATGCCGCTGAACGGAAACTGAAGCGCGAGCACCGGCCAATATCGAGCATCGTGGCCATCGAGCTAAGCAGCGGGATCGCTAAGCGTTTCAGGACTATTGCCAACGGTCAACCGAGAGGGTAGACGGATCGTTGTAAAATACAGTTCGACGCTATGAAATTTGACCGCGCGCCCGCAGCAGCGGCGTGGGAGCGCGGTCTGACCGAGATCAGTTTTGCATAAAGGAGCATTGATAATGGCTATGCGCAAACTATTGCTCGCCACGTTGTGGCTGGCCGCGACGGCAAGCATTGCACCCGCGGTGAGCTCAGCTGGCGTAAGCATCGACATCGACGTGGCGCCGCCGCCGGTCCGAGTCGAAGTGGTCCCGGGACCGCGTGCGGGTTATGTTTGGGCGCCGGGATATTGGGAATGGCGGGGTCATGAGCACGTATGGGTTGGTGGCCATTGGATCAGAGAGCATCGCGGCTATCATTGGGTACCCGATACATGGGTCGGGAATGGCCCGCACTATCATTTCCAGCGGGGGCATTGGGAGCGCTGATCGCAGGCACGGTCCGCTCACGGCCTCCACTGGCCACCCCCGCGCGACGGGTGGCCAGTCTTTAACCGTCGAATGAGGGTTGCAAGCCTCGCGGGATCGGCAATTGCTCGAGGCCTTGAAACGCCGCCATGACCGGTAAGGGGAGGTCGGCGGCCGGAATCGCGCCTTCGAGAATCAACGGCAGATCATCGAACCGTAGGCCGGTTGCTGCTGCCGTTGACGGCGTTGACGGTTCCGGAATCGAAACGAAGGTCATGTAAATCGCCGCTTCTGGGTATGATTTCTACACCATGGATACGATTGCCTGGACCCCCGGCCGTGGACCCGTGCCGTCGTGTTGAGACGAGTCCGCACCTGGTGGAATTTCCGGCAAGCTGTGATCAAGGCCTCGCGGGTGGACTTGACGCGCCTTCCTGGCGACAAGGATGTCGTAGTGCTTCCCTGCTGGCGACGCCCGGAATTCCTATGGCATTGCCTGGATAACCTGACGCGCGCCGAAGGTATCGGCGGCGTGCATGTGCTCTTCAGACCGGACACCGGATTTTCCCCCGACAACCTCGAAGTCATCGATTCTTTTGCCGACCGGCTATTGAGTTTCGAAGTTCAGGTGGCGGACCCCTGTCCATTCCGCCGTACCAAGCCGAGCGCCAACTTTCTGTTGGGTTTACTGCATGCCGCAGCCACGGCGAAGCAGCTCGTGTTTCTCGTGGAGGAAGACATCATGGTGGCGCGCGATTACTTTCGCTGGCACCGTGCCGTGCATGCAGCGGCAGGTCCGCTGTTTTGCTCGATTCCCGTGAAAAATCCCAACCGAATTTTGACCCTGCCGGATGATCCCGAAGCGTATTACTTGAGCAGCGGCGATTCCTGCTCCAATGGCATGTGCTTTGACAAGCACGTGCTGCAGAGCCTGATCGCGCCGCATGTGAATATGGCGTACCTGCGTCGGCCAAAGAGATACATTCGTAGACAATTCCCCGCGAGTTCGATCGGCCTTGGATTCGTCGAGCAGGATGGTCTGATACGACGCATTCAGGAACAGTCACCACTGCCGATCGCCTGGCCGTGCGTGCCGCGCGCCTTTCACTCCGGCTTTTTTGGCGCTCGCGGTGGTTGGCACAACTTCACCCATCCGGGCGGCGCTGGGCAATCGATTGGGGATCGTGTGCAACTGCTGACCGACACCATCTTTAGCGCAGACGCCATGCGCCGGGCGGTCGTGCGTAATTCGGGCGAGCGTCCGGAATTCATCGACAGCTGTATGCCCTGTAGTCTCGAGCTGCCGGCCTGGAAAGTCCTGCACCGGATAGTCGTCCCGCCACCGGCGACGGTCCCGGCCTCATGAACGGCACCTGGAAAGGCGTAAATCTCCGGTATTGCCTGTCGCGGGTGAAAAATCGTGGCTACGGTCTCGGCAACGAGCTGCTCCCCTGGGCGCGAGCCTTCCTCGCCTCGCAGGTACTCAACGCAAAGCTGTTGCCGCCCGCATTCGGCATGAACCGGCGCGCCTATTGGTGGCATTTTCATACAGCGCCGGATGATTGGATCTATCACCGCGCGCTCGAATACCTGCTACCCGTGGTCGAGTTCACGGAGTCGGATTACCTGACGCACGGCGGGGGCGACGTGGTGACGGCGCTCAAGGGCTTCGCAGCCGCCCATAAATTGCACGATCGTCGTGCCTACGTGCTGGTGACGGAAGGGCTCTGGGGCGGCTACCACCACGTCGCGGCGGCGCGTGATTTCATCCGCTCCACGCTCTATCAGAGCCGTTACGCCGCGCACAACCTGCTGCAGCTGCGCGAGCGCATCGACCCGCACAAGATACTCGTGGGCATGCACGTGCGACTCGGCGACTTCTCGGCGCCCGGCATTCCCCGTGACTATCACCGCGCTTCCAATATCTCGCTGCCGATCGAGTGGCTTTACGCGCTTGCGCGCTCACTGGATCGCGCGCTGGGTGATAGCTGGCAGTTGCTGTTGATTACCGACGGCACCGAGGAGCAGCTCAAACCTCTCACCAGTCAGTGGCCGTGTATCACGACCAACGATCTTCCTCCCGGTGACTGCTCGGATGTGCTGGCGCTGGCGAACGCTGACTTGCTGGTCTGCTCGGTGTCTTCTTTCAGCACCCTGGCGGCCTTTCTGTCAGATTCGCCGTATCTGTGGTTCATGCCGAATCTGTACCGGCACCCGGAGGGGGTCTATTCACAGGGCGACTACGACACGCAGCGGGACCAGCCAGGCAATCCAACAACTGCTGCCTTGCAGCGATTGGCGAACGCGCCGGCCGACCTGCTACCCCGGGGAGTGGGCGTGGATCTGGACGGCGAGATCCCCGCCGCGGTGATTCAGGCGGCGGTGGTGCGTCACCGGTCGCGGCTCTGGGAATCGGACCTGGTGCGCTCAGGTGTGGCGCGAGTGAGCAATCTCAACGCTGCCCAGCAACCGCGACGTGCCTGACGGCTCGGATATCGATTGCAATCAAGGCTGGGGCGCTGGCCGGGGCTTTGGTAAGCTGCTGCCAGGCATAGCGGAGGCGGGCGATGGCATCGGAGAGCGACTCGCGGGCGGGTCTGTGGGATGCGTGGTACGAGGCCGAAGTCGGCGCGCCCAGGATGTATGGCGAGGCGACAACAGCCAGGCTCGCCGGCGAATGGCTCAACATCCCATCGATAAAGACGGTCGAAGATTGGGGCTGTGGATTCGGCGGGTTCCAGCAATATATCGGGGCCCATCAGACCTACGTCGGGATCGATGGCTCCAAGTCGCGCTTCGCCACTGCCATCGCTGACCTCTCGAGCTACCGCTCGACGGTGGACGCCATCCATATCCGTCACGTTCTGGAACACAACCCGGCGTGGCGCGACATCCTGCGCAATGTCCTCGCCAGCTTCACGCAGCGCGCCGTCGTGACCCTGTTTACACCGCTCGCCGAGGCGGAGAAGACCATCGCCCGCTATCCCAACTTCAACGGCACCGGCGTGGAGATGGTCGACATCTCGTTGCCTGAGACCGAGCTCGACCAGGCGTTTGCAGCCTCCAGCCTCAAGGTCGCACGCAAGCGTCTGCGCACCAAAACGCAGTACAAGGTGGAACACATGTACCTGCTTGCCCGGGACTAGAGGCGCCGGGCAGGCATAAGCGAGCGACTTCAGCCGGCCTGGGCTAAGCCGGCGCGCGTGACCTTGCGCAGTAAGGCGTTGTGCGCCTGCCATTGCTGGTGCGGCGGCATTTCCCGGTGAAACTGCACCTCACCCGCGGCGTACGTGGCTACCGGAACGCCGTCCTGCAACAACAGGCGATTGCCCGCGAGCGCAGCCAATCGCGGGCCGGGCGTAACAATTCCCGCCAGATTCAGCGGATCGGCGCCACTCACGGCGACCAACGCGCCATCGCGTGGGCGCTTGCGGACGGTCCGTAGCGCGCCGACGGCCTCGGGCAGCGCGTACTGCTCGCCGCTCATGCCGCCGACAAAGCGCCCGCCACGGATCAGGCCCTGTGCTTCGAGACGGCGATAGGCGCGCAACAGCTGGTGCCACGGCGGCAGCCATTCGGCTTCGCGTGCGAGCAGGCGCCGAAACACTACTCCATAGCGCCGCAGCAGCAGCCACGCGAGCGCCTCCACCGCTTGGTCTGACTCGGCGGCATCGGGGATCGGCTGCGGCTGTACGCCGGCCGGTGGCAGCGCACCAGTCGTGGCGGCAGACGCCGTCATTGAGCGCCGCACCAGACTCCAGCGCCCGGCCTCTTCCAGGCCGAACAGTGCGGCGCGACGTCCGCGCGCCGGGCGCTTGCGCTGCATCGGCGTCAGCAGCGCGCGCAGGCCGCCGAAGCTATCGGCACTCGCCAGGCCTGCGGCCACCAGTTCGCCCAGAGCACTCTCTGCCTGCGCCGGCAGCAGGCCGGCGCCCTGCACGATCTCGTCGAAAAACGAGGCGCCATGGCACTGCAGAAAATCCACCATTGCGCGTGCACTGGCCGAGAGCTGCGTCTCCTGCCGGCGCGCACCGCACAACTGCCGCCACAACGCCCGATTCTTGCGCGTCAGCAAGGTCATCGGCGTGGCGCGAACCGGCGCTGCCGTTGCACTCTCCGGTGGAACCAGACGCGCCCAGAATGCGCGCCCCGAAAGACACAGACTGTCGAGCCAGGCGCCGTCGTAATCCTGCAGGCGCGCCGCCAGCACGTCGCTCTCCCAGGCGATCGCCGGAATTTCGAAACCTTCGAGCTGCTCGATGATGCGCTCCAGACTCGCCACGCCTTCTGGCCGCGGCTGCGCCGTCACGCTCTGCCAGTCCAGCAGGAAGCGCATGAAATCCCCGCTCGCGACCGGCTCGATTTCGGCGCGCAGCGACTTGACCGTGTAACGATGAATGCGCGCCAGGAGCCGGCGCTCGCACCACTCGAGTTCCTGGCTGCCGGGAGTGAACTGGCCGCGCATCACGAAGCCTTCACTCTCGAGTGCGCACAGCGCGGTGTCGATCGCGGCACGCGGCAGCGCCAGAATCCTCGCCAGCGCACTGGCGCTCGTCGGTCCCGCGGCTTGCAGACGACCGCGCAGCAGCTCGCGCAGCGCCTCTGCCGGATCCCACCGGCGGATCGCATACTCCGCCGGTACGCTGAGCTGCGGCGACAGCACGCTCGGCGAATACAGCGCCCCGACCATCGGCAGCTGTTCGACCGCCACCCAGAACCTGCGCTCCGATGTGCGCAGCTCAGTTGCCCGGCGCTCCCGCACCAGGGCGGCGAATGCCGCATCGAGATTGTCGGCCGCGTCCCAGCCAGGGTCCATGATGCCAAGGAGCATCAGGGCATCGTGCAGTTCATCGGCGCTCTCGGCTATCGGCCAGGCTTCGGCGCGGACCGCCTCGATGGCGGCCGCGTCGAGCTGACCAAATTGTGCGGCGGTCTCGGGGTCGAGCCAACGCCTTGCACTCACGGCCTGAGTGCGTCGCTCTTCGAGCGGTGCATCGTCGAGATAGGCATATGGCCGGGCCCTGAGGATCTCCTGAGCCAGGGGCGAGGGCTGCGGTAGATCGCGTGTAAGCACCTGTACCTCGCCGCATTCCATCGCGGTGAGCAGCGCTACCAGCCCGTCGATATCCATCGCATCGTGCAGGCTGTCGAACAATGTCTGGCGTACCAGGGGATGATCGGGTATCTCGCGCTCGCCGCGCAGGTTCTCGGCGCATGCCAGCTGATCGGGAAACACCACCGTGATCAGGTCTTCCGCCGCCATTCGCTGCAGCGGCGCTGGTGTCTTCTTGCCGGCACGCGAGCGCTTGATGGCCAATGAGATGGTCGCGTTCCAGCGCCAGCGCGTGCTAAACAGCGGCGCGTCGAGCAGCGCCTGGATCAATACCTGCTCGACGCTGCCGCGACCGAGGTATCGGGACACCTGTTGCAATTCGAAGCTGTGAGTCTCACCGAGCGACAGCACGATCGCGTCCTCGGTGGCAGCCGCCTGCAGCTCGAAATTGAAAGCGCGGCAGAAACGCTTGCGCAGCGCCAGGCCAAAGGCACGATTGATGCGGGCGCCAAACGGCGCATGAATCACCAGGTGCATGTCGCCGGCCTCATCGAAGAAGCGCTCGAATATCACTCGCCGCTGCGTCGGCAAATGGCCGAACACAGCCTTGGCCGCGGCCAGGTACTCGACCAGCTGCCGTGCCGCCGATTGATCCAGGTAATGGCGCTGCATCACCTGCTGCAGGCAATGCGAAATTGCCGGCGCGTCGATCACCGGCAGCGCCGCGTCGATCTCCGCGCGCAGCGCCGACACCGCGGCCGACAGTTCGGCGCTGCGCGCCGGGGCTTCGCCGAGCCAGAACGGCAGCGTTGGCGGCTGCCCCTTGGCGTCTGCGACACGCACGCGTCCGGCCTCGACACGCAGAATGCGATAGGAGCAATTGCCGAGTTGAAACACATCGCCGGCAAGACTCTCGACGGCGAAGTCTTCATTCAAGGTGCCGATGAAGGTGCCGCTCGGCTCGAGGACCACCTGGTAATCGGCATTGTCGGGAATCGCACCGCCGCAGGTGATGGCGGTCAGGCGCGCGCCGCGGCGCGCGCGCAGCCGATGATTCACTGCGTCGCGGTGCAGATAGGCGCTTTGGCGTCCGCGGCGGGTAGTGAAGCCGTCCGCGAGCATCCGCAGCAGCTCGTCGAAGTCGCGGCGCTGCAGCGCGCGATAGGGCCACGCACGCCGCACCAACGCGTACAGCTCCTCCTCGCCATACTCGCGGGCGCTGACTTCGGCCACCAGTTGTTGCGAGAGGACATCGAGCGGCTGCGGTGGAATGCTCAGGGCATCGAGCCCACCGTCGCGCACCGCGTCGAGCAGCGCGGTGCATTCGACCAGATCGTCACGGCTCAAGGGAAACAGACGGCCCTTGGGCACGCCGTTTACGGCATGATTGGCACGGCCGACACGCTGCAGGAAAGTTGAGATCGAGCGTGTAGTACCAAGCTGACACACCAGCTCGACGTCGCCGATATCGATGCCCAGCTCGAGCGATGCGGTGGCCACGAGCGCGCGCAGCGCGCCGCCCTTGAGGCGCTGCTCGGCATCCAGGCGCTGCTCTTTTGCCAGGCTACCGTGATGGGCGGCAATGCGATCATCGCCGATGCGCTTGCTCAAGTGCCGGGTTACGCGCTCGACCATGCGACGAGTGTTGGCGAAGATCAGCGTTGTACGATGTTGCTCGATCAGTCGCGCCAGCTGGTTGTAGAGGTTTTCCCAGACCTCGTTCGACATGATCGCCTCGAGCGGCGCGTCGGGCAGCACCAGCGCCAGATCGCGGCCGCGCGCGTGACCGCTATCGATGATTACGCAGTCCACGGCCGAGTCGTCCGCCGCCGCGCCGCCGACCCTGGCCGTCGCCCGCACACCGACCAGGAATCGGGCCACGTCTTCGATCGGCTTCTGCGTCGCCGACAGGCCGATACGCTGCAGCGGCGGCCCGCACAGGCCTGCGAGCCGTTCGAGCGACAGCGCCAGATGCGACCCGCGCTTGGTCGGCGCCACGGCGTGAATCTCATCGACGATCACGGATCGCGTCGTGGCCAGCATTCTGCGGCCAGACTCGCTGGTGAGCAGCAGATACAGCGACTCCGGTGTGGTCACCAGGATATGCGGCGGCGAGCGGCGCATGGCGGCGCGTTCCGCCTGCGGCGTATCGCCGGTACGTACCTGAGCGCGAATATCCACAGTCGGCAGGCCCATCGCCTTGAGCTCGGCTGCGATGCCCTCGAGCGGCAGCTCGAGGTTGCGCCGGATATCGTTCGACAGCGCTTTGAGCGGCGAGACGTAGACCACCTGCGTGGTGTCCGCGAGTTCGCCGGCGACCGCCTGCCGGACCAGTGCATCGATTGCGGCCAGAAACGCCGCCAGAGTCTTGCCGGAGCCCGTGGGCGCGGCGATCAGCGCGTGACGGCCGCTTGCAATTGCCGGCCACGCCGCGAGCTGCGGCGCAGTCGGCACCGGGAAATGCTTCGCGAACCAGCTCGCGACCGCCGGGTGGAAATTCTCAAGCGGCATGCGCCGAAGTCTACGCTCGGTCGCTCCGGCCGGCACCTTGCGATTGACGGCGCTGGCAGCGGGGCCACGGCGGTATACTCACTGCGCCCCGGGGCCCGATTTGCTCACCATGCACGATTTGGCATACACCCTGTTTCGGACTGCCATTGGCGCTTGCGGCATCTCCTGGGGGGCGCGCGGCGTCGTGGCCGTGCAGCTGCCAGAAGCCACCGAGTCGGCGACGCTGGCACGCTTGCTGCGCGTGCACTGCGGGGCCGCTGCGCGTCGCCCCGCCTTCGCGATGCAGCGGACCATCGACGACATCGTGGCTTTGCTTGCCGGGCAGCCGCGCGATCTGCAGTACGTCCGGCTGGACTTGGCGCAGGTGCCGCCATTCCACCAGCACGTCTACGCGATCGTGCGCCAAATCCCGCCGGGACAAACCCGGTCCTACGGCCAGGTGGCGGCGCTTTGCGGCGACCGCCAGGCGGCCCGCGCGGTCGGCCAGGCCATGGCACGCAATCCATTTCCTATCATCGTGCCCTGTCACCGCGTACTCGCGGCGGGCGGCAAGAGCGGTGGCTTTTCCGCTAGAGGTGGGGTGAGCACCAAGCTGCGCCTGCTCGCCATTGAAGGCGCGCTGCCCGCAGCGGTTGCCCCCGCAGCTGGCAGTTTCTCGCTGGGGTTCTGATTCGCGCCGCGACCTGCGATGCGAGACGTATTTGATAATGCGGCACCTGCACTGCTGTCCGCACAACGCTGGAAGGCTCGTATCCTGCTGAGGCCGATGTATTGCGCCAGGGCGCAGCGCTACGCCTGAATGGATCATCCGCGACCCGTTGCCGTTGGCATTACAAGGACCGCGAGCGTGCAAAGTAAAAAGACGAATCGGGCGGTGTTCGCATCGATTGCCGCCGTATTGTTCGCTGGCCTCATGGCCAGCGACCGCACTGCCGGCGCGGACTCGACACCTGCTGCCGCGGCGCCGGCTCTCAGTACGCTGATTGTGGCGCCGGACCTGGCTGGCGAGCTCGCGAAATTCCAGCGCGTACGAATGCCCTTCGACGCCACGGCTTTGAGCGCGCGCGGGCGCAAGATGGCCGGCAAACTGGTCGAAGCCTGCCGCTATCTCGACCGGATATACTGGCAGCAGAGCGATCCGGCCGGCTGGCAGCTCTACCAGCAGTTGCGGGGTGAGCAGAGCGTCGGGGCGCGGAATCTGCGCCGCTTCCTGCGCATTAATGGCAGCCGCTACGATCTGATCCGCGACAATGCGTCTTTCGTCGGCACCACGCCCTGGCCGCCGGGCCGCAATCTGTATCCTGCCGACCTGACGCGCGACGAATTCGACCGCTATGTCGCAGCGCATCCCGATCAGAAAGCGGCGCTGTACGATTCGCATACGGTCATCCGACGCCACCGCGCCGTGCTGGAAGCGGTGCCCTATCACGTCGCCTACCGCCAGTGGCTGGAGCCGATGGCCACGCTGCTGCGCCAAGCGGCCGTGCTGTCCGAGGATGCGGCGTTCGCGAAGTTTCTGCGCCTGCGCGCCGACGCGCTGCTCAGCGACGACTATTTTCCGAGCGATCTGGCCTGGCTCGATCTCGACAATCCGAAAGTCGATGTGATCTTTGCGCCCTGCGAGAGCTATCTGGACGGACTGCTCGGTGTGAAGACGTCCTACGGCGCTTCGGTGCTGGTTCGCAACGATGTCGAGAGCCGCAAGCTCGACGTCTATCAGCAATACGGGCCGGACATCCAGGACGCGCTGCCGCTCGCAGCCGAAGACCGGCCATCGAAGAAGGGCCTGCGTTCACCGATGGAGGTCATGGTCGCGCCGTTTCGAGCCGGAGACCTGCGGCACGGATACCAGGCCGCCGCGGACAACCCGCCCAATGATCCGCGCGTGCACGAGCAGCGCGGCTCGAAGAAGATCTTCTTCAAGAATTTCATGGATGCACGCGTCAATCAGGTGATCCTGCCGATCGCACGGCGGCTGCTACGGACCGATCAGGCCGTGCAGGCCTCGCCGGAGGGCTACCTCGCGACCACCATGCTGCATGAGATCTCGCACGGTCTCGGTCCGGCATTCGCGAGTGTTGACGGTAACAAGCGGGACATCCGCGCCGCGATCGGCACGGCGTATTCAGGGCTCGAAGAAGCCAAGGCTGATATCGTCGGCCTGTTCGGGCTCAAGTGGCTGGCCGATCACGGGGGCGTGCCGCCGGAGAAGCTCAACGGCTACTACATCTCTTATGTTGCCGGCATTCTTCGCACCGTGCGTTTCGGGGTGGCAGAGGCGCACGGCCGCGCCGAGATGATGGAGTTCAATTATCTCGCCGGTCGCGGCGTGCTGGCGCGCGATCCGAGCACGGGCCGCTACGGTATCGATCTCGATCGCATGCCAGGCGCCGTCGCGGATCTGGCCACGGAATTGCTGCAACAGGAGGCTACCGGCGATCGAACGCGCACCGAGGCCTGGTTTGCCAGGTACGGCTCGATGCCGCCCGAGCCGGCCAAGGCGCTCGAGGCGGCGCACGACGTGCCGGTGGATATCGATCCGGTGTCGGATTTCGCCGAGGACTAGGCGCTGATCCCGCGCGCTGCGCTATCCGAGCCTTCGCGTGGAGCGACAGCGATTTTCCGCACTCGAGGACGCTCATCAGACCGCTAAGGATTGCAGGCCAGCCGTTCGAGACCCCCTCCAGCGTCTTGCTGCCGGGTTCGAACTCGTCATGAACGAGCGTCAACTTGGTCACTTCTCCCGTGGGTTGGAGCTCGAAGATGACGCGGGATGGCCGCTCATGGAGCATGTGCTTGTGCGTGGTTGAGTTTTGCACCCAGCGGCCCCACTCCACCCCGAAGCTATAGGACAGCAGCTGCGGCGGCTCGCTGCGCAGCACCTTGCCGCTAAAGTCCAGATCGCCTCTGGATTCATCGATCCAGTATTTGACGATCGAGCCGACGCGCCAATCGGATTCGACGCAGCGGCCAAACCAGTACTGGCGACTGAATTCGGCCTGAGTCAGGACTTGCCAAACGCGCTCAGGAATTGAGGCAATAAAAATGACGTACACGAATTTACGTGCGTTCACGGCTCCCCCAATCCTTTCTTGAGCTTCGCGAGCGCCCGCAGATGATGGCGCTTGAACTTGCCGATCCAGCGTTCATGGATCTCCTGATAGATCTCCTGAATGGGGACCGGGTTGAGGTAATGCAGCTTGTTGCGCCCACGCCGTACCGTCGCCACCAGATTGCAGGCCTGCAGCAGCAGATGCTTGGTCACCGCCTGGCGCGACATGTCGAGGTGCTCGCAGAGCTCACTCAAGGTCTGGCCATTGCGCTCCTGGAGCAGGTCCAACAAGCGCCGGCGGCTCCGATCAGCTAGCGCCTTGAACACTTCGTCTACGGATGTCCTTATATGCAACCATATGGTTGCCTCTCAAGGCCCGACAAATTGTGCCGCCGCGGCCGGCGCTCTAAAATGCGCGTCCCCCAAATCCAAGGAGAAGTCCTGATGCATCCGTTGAGAATAGCTGTCACGGCCTCTTTCATATCAGCGATCCTCGCCACCGCGGCATTCGCGGCGCCGACCGTCTATACCACCGATGCTAATCACACCTTCGTGCGCTTCTCGTACAACCATATGGGATTCTCGACGCAAGAGTCGCGCTTCAACAGCGTCAGCGGTACGGTGACCTACGACCCGGCGGACAAGACTGGCTCAGTGGCTATCGTCATCAACGCCAAATCGGTTGATACCGGCTCGGATCCGTTCAATAAAAACATTCAGGGAGCCGATTATCTCGATACGACGGAATTTCCCACCGCCACCTTCAAATCCACGGCGGTCAAGTTCGACGGCGACAAGCCGGTCAGCATCGAAGGCAATCTGACACTCAAGGGCGTTACCAAGCCTGTCACCCTTACGGTGACGTCATTTATGCACGGGCTGAACATGCACAAGAAAGACGCGATCGGCGCCAATGCGACCGCCACCATCAAGCGTGCTGATTTCAATATGGCCAAGTACACGCCGATGGTCAGCGATGAGATGAACTTGGACATAGCGATCGAAGCCGCCGCTCCCTGACGGCTCCAGCACTCCGGCACAGGCGCGCGGCGGCAGTCGCACGGCTGGATAGCCTGGAGGTTGGCTTTCGTCACGATCTCTTCGAGATCGTTCAGCTCACGGCGAACGCGCTCAGTTATGCGGACGATGACCGCAATCTGACGGCTCTGACCCAGGCCTATGCGGAAATCAGGCCATTCTCCCTAAATGCTTGGCGTTCACGGCTGAAGCTCGGCGCTTTCAAGGCGCCGATTTCGCCCGAGAACCGGCTGCCGGGCTGGCACAGCGCCTATTCCCTGTCGCCATCGGCGATCAACACCCGGATCGGCGAGGAATTTCGCACCACCGGCGCCGAATACGATCTCGATTGGCTCGGGCGGCAGCATGGCCACGACCGGGAGCTCGGACTGAGGGCTGCTGCCCACGACTGGAACGACTGCTCCGGCCAGCTGATGGCACAGCGTGGGAAGTATCTCGACGCGCTCGAGCTGCGCGCGCTGCATTACGGCAACCACGTCAACCCAGATGCGTATTCATACAAATTCAACATGTTCGGTTGGCATACCTGGTTCGGCAGCGCTGGATTGCGCTGGAGGCCATCGGATCGATGGACCGTCATATCGCAATGGCTTGCCGGCACCGCTCTTACGGGCGATTCGGATCCAGCTCTATCTCCAGCGACGTGTCTAGCTGAGGGAGCTGTCAGGTCGCGAAATCACGCGCGGTTCCGTCGGTGTCCTGATCTCCACACGCACTTCTCCGCAAGCTCGCAACGGTGAGCCATCGCTCGGCGCGGATCGTACTCTGACCTGCCGCGCCCAGGTGACCGCCAGGTCATCAAAGCGTCGATCGCCCGAAGACTCCATGACATCAGAACTGAGGATAGTACGGTCCGGAGCGACGCAGACCTTGACGATAGTCACTTCACCCGCTGTGAAGCGAGGCGCTGCGACCACGAATGATATTGGCGCATCGTCAAAGGGCGGCAGTGCAACACGCGCCGCAGGGCTCGGCCGTGCCATCGGGGCACAGCCCAGCACGGTGGCGATGCACGCTGTGATGACGATAGCGGTCCGCATCGATTTCCCGCGCTCGAGCCGCAGTATCGGCTGAAGCTGACCGCACAATGATACGCTGGTCCACGCGGCCCAAAAGCCGGTGAGCTCGCTACTCGAGAGCCGGGGCGAGGGCTGGGGCGGGGATTGTGCGCCTCTTCCGAGTCGCTGCATTTTCGATGAAAAATCAAACGCTTGGGAATCTCACCGCCAACGGGCGTCCCGCGTGAGATTGCAAGAAGAAATATTCAGTGCCTGCGCAGGCTGAGAATATAGCGTGAAACAGCCACCCTCTCCTCCTTCGTCAGCATTTGAGCCGGCATGCTCATCGGAACGCTCTTCATGTCCCAGTGAGTCGTCGCGATGAAATGCTGCAAAGACTTCTCGCTCGTCTTCGGCCGGTTGGCGATTTCGTCAAAGCTTGGCGTCGGAAGCTTTCGAAGTGGCGGAAACTCCTGGTCGCTGGCCACAACGTGACACGCCGAACACTGCGATCGCGCGAGTTGCTCACCACGTGCTGCCACGGCATCACGCGCAGCCTCTCCAGCGTTGGTTCGCATGCCAAACAATCCAAATAATACTGCGCAGACCGACCAGCCCACGAACCTCCGCAGACCGCTCCTCACGTGCGCTGTGTTTGATCTCATCGATGCCATCTAATCCTCAGCTAATAGCGTCGTCGACGCTCGAATCCTCTAGTATCCGTACTTTCCGTTAGATGTCGTCGGATAAGTGGGCCGATACTCGCCCCCGTTGTCGCGTCGAACGCGGGTGAGATGGCCGGCTGAGACCGAGCCTTGGACTATCCTGGGCGTCGCTACGGAGAATCATTCTTGATGACTGATTTGGAATGAGTGAAGCGCTGCACATTGTCTGCCCGCATTGCAATACGGTGAATCGGCTACCGGCCGGACGCCTCGCGCACAGGCCGAAGTGCGGCAAGTGCTGTCGGGATTTGTTCACGGGACATACCATTGCACTGACCGGCGCCAACTTCCAGACCCACGTCGATCGTAATGATATTCCGCTGGTGGTGGATTTCTGGGCGCCTTGGTGCGGTCCGTGCATGACGATGGCGCCGCAGTATGCCCAAGCCGCAGGCATGCTGGAACCGCGGGCGCGCTTGGCCAAGGTGGACACCGACGCCGAGCAGCTACTCGGTACCCAATTCAGTATCCGCAGCATCCCGACGCTGGTGTTATTCAAAGGCGGCCGCGAAGTGGCCCGCCACCCAGGTGCCATGAGAACCGCTGACATCGTGCGCTGGGTACAAAGCCGGGTTTGAAGTGCAATGTGAACTAAGGTTCGGCAATTGCCGTGCGCCAAATTGTGAACGTGCGCAAGGCGCGTCTGTACCGATTCCTAAGCCGTGGCGTGTATCGAGATCGCACGTTCAGGCTCCACCGCCCGGTTATGAATGCGGAAAACCCGTATTTCGAGCACACTGCCGAGGTCCTATAAGATTATCGTTCTGGTCGGCTGCGAGTAGCGAGATATCAGACGAGGAGATGGATATGAAGACAGACACACAGCTCCGGCACGACGTCGAGGCTCAGCTCGACTGGGATCCACGCTTCGACTCACAAGGAATCGGCGTGGCCGTCAAGAATGGCGTCGTCGCTCTTTCAGGCCACGTTAACTCCTACGCCGATCGGTGGGCGGCCCAGGATGCCACGCAATCCGTCGCGGGCGTCAAGGCGATTGCCAATGAGCTCGCTGTAAACCTTAGCTCGGATGCCACGCGCAGTGACCCGGAAATTGCCGAAGCGGCACTGCACGCTCTCAATGCAAACGTGTCAGTCCCCGGCACCGGCATCAAAGTCGTCGTCCACGACGGCTGGGTCACGCTCAGCGGGGAGGTCAGCTTTTGGTTTCAGAGAGATGCCGCGGAAAGGGCGATTACCCACCTGCGAGGCGTAAAAGGCCTGGCGAACGACATCACGATCAAGCCGCAAGCCTCAGTCACAAATATCAAGGCGAAGATAGAAGACGCATTTCGGCGCCATGCGAGCCTCGATGCGCAGAAGATCCGCGTGCAAACCGCGGGCGGTACCGTCACTCTGGAGGGTGAAGTCAATTCCTGGCAGGAGCGACAGCACGCCGAGGCGGCCGCTTGGGCTGCGCCAGGCGTTTCCATGGTGATGGACCACCTGAGCGTGCGCTCGTAGACAACACTTGCCGGAGGCCACACCTGCCCTTTCCCTTCGTTTCCCGCAGAGGATCGGAGGGAAAGGCGGCGTAAACGGCGCGCCAGCGTCCAATGAGGGAATTTTATTGGCCACTGACGGGTGGCCCGAGCCCCGATAGATAATCGGCCACGCCCTGGAATTCGGGGCGCGCAAAACCACTCAATAACAGCTGATGGCCGGCCAGATTTGGGCGCCGATGGTCGAAGGTGTAATACATCTCCCGCAGCAGATACTCGTAATGCTGCCCTGCGAGCCACGGCACGCCTTTCTGCGTATCCCCCTGTGCCGACGCACCATGGCACGACGCGCACAGTCGCTCGTAGACCGTCATGCCGTGAGCGCGGAACTGGCCATCGCCCCTGCCGGGGTCGGTTATTCGCGGCAGACCGCTGACATACGCTGCGATATCGGCCAGATCCTGGACACCGGAGAGGTAATGCGACTTCGCAATTCCCTCCATGCGCACATCCCAACGTTTGCCGTAGTGGAAGTCAACAAGCTGACGCACGACAGCGCGCCAGTACTGTCCAGCGATCGCCGGGACGTCTCCATTGCGCGAGCCGCCGCCATCGGAGGCGTGGCAAGCGACGCATACTTTGAATAGGTCTTCGCCGCGCTGTACGTCGGGCTTGGCGCGCAGCGCCGCATCCAACTGCTGCTGCGCCACGGACGCAGGCCATGCCACCGCCGGCAGCGCGAACAGCACCGCCCAAGCCAAGGCGTACGTCCTCGCTGCTCGAAGTCTTGTCAATGTTGTCTCCGGCATCCACCGGGCGGATATCACCAACTCACGGGGCGATCTTGGTTTGATGGCTCGGTTCCTATCGGCCGCTATCATCGCAGTCTGCGGCCGTAGCCGCGATTCAGGAATGTACCTACGGCGCGCCGCGGCGACGCCATCATACTGCGGAGGAGACATAGAATATCAGCGATCGCGATCACATATCATCTCGTCCATGAAAAGATCATCGGGCGACCACGCTATCTGGTACTGCAGCTTCGCCATTCCCGCCAGGTGTTCACTCCGGAAACACGGCCGCTAGGCTTCGATGATTACTTTGAGCGCACGCGTGCTCGCCGCGCGTCCGAAAGTGTCGTAGGCGTCCAGAATTTGATCGAGGTTGAACCGATGCGTGATCAACAACGTCGGATTGATCTTCTGAGACCGCACGGTTTTCAACAGCATCGGTGTCGTGACGGTGTCGACCAGGCGCGTCGTAATGCTGATGTTTTGCGACCAGAGCCGTTCCAGATGCAAATCGACCTTCACACCGTGGACACCGATGTTGGCAATGGTGCCGCCGGGCGCGATGATGTCCTGGCAGGTCTCAAACGACGCGGGCGTACCGACGGCCTCGATCGCGGTATCCACGCCGCGACCGCCCGTGAGTCGGAGCACGGTACCGGCTGGCTCCCCATCCGCGGGATTGACCGTGGCAGTCGCGCCGAAACGCTTCGATACTTCCAGCCGATTTGCGTCCAGGTCGATCATGATGATCTGGGCCGGTGCATAGAACTGTGCCGTCAACAATGCCGCGAGGCCTATCGGGCCAGCCCCAATGATTCCGACGGTGTTGCCAGGTGCAATCTTGCCGTTGAGCACGCCACATTCGAAAGCTGTCGGCAATATGTCGCTCAGCATCACCAGCGCCTCTTCATCCGCACCCTGCGGGATCGGATAGAGACTGGTGTCCGCGTGCGGGATGCGCACATATTTCGCTTGCGTGCCATCGATCGCGTTGCCGAGGATCCAGCCGCCGGTCGCGCAATGCGAATACATGCCTCTGCGGCAATAGTCGCATTTGCCGCAAGCCGATATGCAGGAAATCAGCACGCGGTTGCCCCGCTGAAATGCCGTCACGCCGGCGCCCACCTGCTCGATGACGCCGATGCCCTCGTGGCCGAGGATGCGGCCCGGCGCGCAAGTCGGAACGTCGCCCCTGAGAATATGCAGATCGGTGCCGCAGATCGTCGTCTTGACGATTTTGACTATGGCGTCGCCAGTCGATTGGATCTCGGGCATCGGCCGCTGATCGAGGGCTTTCTTGCCGGGCCCTTGATAGACAAGCGCTTTACTGATCATCTCCCGCGTGATTTGCTGTGGCCGTAGTCTAGCGCTTGCCGCCGCGCCGGCAATCCGCGAAATCCACCGCGCCGATAAGTACATTCCCGAATCGCCGTCAATGTCCATCGGCACTAAAGTTGAATTAGGTTTCACCATCTATGAAGGGGGATCGTCATGAGCTTAATTCGCTGGGAACCGTTTGGCGGCATGGATGAGGCGTTCAATCGCCTGCTGGGTCCGGCTGCCCGCTGGAACCTGCCCGAGAATCGCGGCGGTGCGCGCTTCGAGTGGGCTCCATCGGTGGACATCAGTGAAACCGGCAAGGAGTATTTGATTCGCGCCGAACTGCCTGCCGTGAAGAAGGAAGACCTGCAGATCACCTTTGAGGACGGCTTGCTCACGGTGAGCGGTGAGCGCAAGCAGAGACAGGAGGACAGCGGTGAGAAGTTCCACCGCGTAGAGAGCTTCTACGGCAAGTTTTCGCGCACTTTCACGCTGCCCGAAAGCGTCAATGCGGCGGCCATCAATGCCGAATCAAAGGACGGCGTGGTCACGATTCACGTGCCAAAGATGAAGACAGAGGCCAGAAAGCCGATCGAAATCAAGGTGCAGTAGCGGCTGGCGCTGTCGGCAGCATAGCTGTGCGATGGGAGGCCGCTGCTTCACTCACATTTTCAGGCGGGGCGCGTCAGGCGCCCCGCCTCCGGTCGCGCATGGGGAACCTGATGCGCGGCTCCCCCTCACGCGAGCTCAAAAGGCGAACGACGTTCTGGCTGCCCGGATCCAGAAACGTCCGAACCGCTACGCGGGTCTCGCGCATCTGCCGCTACAGGATCCCACAGCGGCTGCGGACGAGCTGGCACGGTGTGTTCACGAGTTCGATTTCCGGGGAGCGATGATAAACGGCCACAGCCGCGGGCACTATCTCGACGAAGAGATCTATTCCCCGTTCTGGGAGCGCGTGCAGGATCTTGAGGTGCCGATCTACCCGTATCCCTGCGATCCCTATGACATGCCGCATATGTACCTGGGCCGCCCGGAACTATTGGGCGCAACCTGGAGTTGAACCGTCGAGACCGCCACGCACGCCCTGCGCCTGGTCTTCGGCGGCACCTTCGATCGATTCCCGAAGTTGAGGCTCATCCTCGGCCACATGGGCGAGACCTTAGCCTATCTGCTGTGGCGACTGGACAGCCGTTCGCGTATCCAGTCGCGACACGGCCCCGGTCAGGACAGAATGCCGTCCGAGATCACTCGAAAGAACATTGCAATCACCACTGCCGGCGTCTGTTCCCATGCAGCGTTGCTGTGCGCATTAGAGGCGCTGGGGGAAGACAACGTCATGTTCCCGGTCGACTATCCGTACGAGGACTGCGGCGTCGCGGCCAGCTTTGTGGAAACAGCCCTTAAGCGAACCGCAGCGGACGAAGCTCTGTTACGGAAACGCCGAACGGCTGCTGGGTCTGTAATCGACGCCACAGTTCACTGATATAGCCCGGTCATGCATGCAGCCGTGATCGATATCAGTCGTGCCAGACACCAGTTCCCCGAGCTCTAAGGTCGCACCGCGGTCCGCGACCCACGGATCCCGCAGGCGCATTGCCCTCGCCGGTAAGTACATTCGCGGATGCACTTCGCGGGGCATGTGCATAGCCTTTCCCGCAGTCGCGGCGGCCCTGCAATCAGCGAATCGAAGGAGCATTAGTCTGTGTCCCTCTTTGTGACAAGCGCCCGCGATAGATCGAGGAAACAATCGTGAGCGACGAACGATCAGCGGCAACGCCTACCGACCTATTCGAGCCGGTGCAACTCGGCAGGTGTTCGCTGTCGAATCGCATCGTCATGGCGCCGCTGACGCGAAGCCGCGCCAACGCCGACGGCACCCCCACGCCGATGATGGCGAAGTACTACGCACAGCGCGCCTCGGCCGGCCTACTCATCACCGAAGGAACCAATATCTCCCCTCAGGGGCGAGGCTACGCATATACGCCTGGAATCTATGACACCTCGCAGATCAATGCCTGGCTGGCCATTACGGCGGCCATTCACGCCAAGGGTAGCCGCGTATTCGTCCAGCTATGGCACGTGGGGCGGATTTCTCACCCTTCACTGCAGCCTGGTGGTGCGCTTCCGGTCGCACCCTCTGCAATTCGCCCGGAGGCCACGGCCTACACGAGCGCCGGCTTCCAACTCTGCACGACGCCGCGGGCACTCGAGACGGCGGAGATCCCCGGCATCATCGAGCAATATCGTGGTGCCGCGCGCAACGCATTGGCCGCTGGATTCGACGGTGTTGAGATCCATGCTGCTAACGGCTACTTGATCGAGCAGTTCTTGCGTGACAGCACCAACAAACGTAGGGACGCTTATGGTGGTTCCGTGGAGAATCGGGCGCGCTTGCTGCTAGAAGTCACCGAGGCAGTGGCGGCCATTTGCGGAGCAGGTCGCGTCGGCATTCGACTCTCGCCTGTAAGCCCAGTCAACGATAGTGGGCGGGACGGTGATCCGGAAAAGACCTACTCGCGGGTCGTGGAACAACTCAACGCGTTTAATCTAGCCTACTTGCACTTGATCGAAGGAGCCACGCAAGGCTCTCGCGAAGTTGCCGATGGCTTTGACCTGCAGATCCTGCGTCGAGCCTTCAACGGCCTTTACATCGCCAACAACGGCTACGACTTGGCGCTAGCCTTGCACGCACGCCAGCACAAGCTCGCCGATCTCATTGCGTTTGGCAGACTGTATATCGCAAACCCTGATCTCGTGGAACGCCTGCGCGCAGGTGCGCCGCTAAATGTGCCCGACCGCGCGACTTTCTTCGGTGGTGGCACACATGGCTACACCGACTATCCGTTCTACGCGTCGGCGGACTTGGGCTCGACCGAAATGGCCGAACCTCAAGCCGCTCCGAAATCCAGCGTGGCCGGGAGGCGTTCGTGAGCCGCCCCGTGGTCAACGCGGGTATACTTTTCCGAGGGACTCATGACATGAAGACCGACGATGCCATTGGGGCCGATGTGATCGAGGAGTTGCGCTGGAGCCCGGATGTCGACGATACCGGCATCACCGTGGATGTCCGCCATGGTGTGGTGACCTTGTCGGGCCACGCGCGCAGCGCCTTGCAGAAATATCGCGCAGAGGTAGCCGCCAAACGCATCGCCGGCGTCGTCGGCATCATCAACGAACTCTCCGTCCGCCTGCCGCCTGGACCCAGTCCGAGTGACGGGGAGATTGCAAGGCAGGCGGTCGTTGCCCTCGAGGCTCATCTGCCCTCGATGTGCCGCCACATCGACATCGCTGTCGATCGAGGCCGCGTTTCGCTGACGGGCGAAGCCGAATGGCGCTATCAGCGCGACGTGGCGGAGAATCTGGTGCGTGCAATCGCCGGAGTGACCGGGATTGACGATGCCATCAGCATCGCGCCACGCGCTGCTCCAGCGCAGATCAAGCGCGGAATAGAGGCCGCTTTTCACCGCAGCGCGCAGATTGATGCCGATGCGGTTTCGGTGGCTGCCGAGGGCGGCAACGTCACGCTGCGAGGCAGCGTGCGCTCGTGGAGCGAGCGCGAACGAGCGGAAGATATCGCCTGGTGTGCGCCTGGCGTCCTGAGCGTCAACAACGAGATCGACGTCATTCACATCTAATCGTAGCCTCGTCAAACGCCAGCCCTGGATGCACCTGGACGCGGGCGCGCGTGGCGAACGTGGGATCCGCGGTATAAACTTCTCTCGGGGCGGCGCAATCCTGTCGCCAACCCACGAAGCTTCATTGCATGACCCAGTCTTTGCACATGCCGGTCATTTTCGTCGGGCACGGCAATCCGATGAATGCGCTCGCTCGCAATCAGTACACCGATGGCTGGCGACAGCTTGGCATCGGCGTGCCGAAACCCCGGGCGATTCTGTGTGTCTCGGCGCATTGGTATGTACCCAAAGTGGCCGTGACGGCCATGCAGCGGCCGCGCACTATTCATGACTTCGGCGGCTTTCCGCGAGAGCTCTATGCTGTCGCTTATCCGGCGCCCGGCTCACCCGAATTGGCGCGCCGCATCGCGGAGGTCCTGGCGCCGCTTCCGGTCGATCTGGACCAAAGCTGGGGACTGGACCACGGCACCTGGTCGGTGCTGCTACATGTCTATCCTGACGCGGCGATCCCCGTGGTCCAACTGAGCATCGACGAGACCAAGGATGCCGCAACTCACTTCGAGATCGCCAGGTGCTTGGCGCCTTTGCGCGACGAAGGCGTGCTGATCGTAGGCAGCGGCAACATCGTGCACAACCTGCATGCATATGCCTGGGGCAATCACTCCGCCGCACCGTACGAATGGGCGCTGAGATTCGAAGGTCTCGCGCGGGAGCTGCTGGCTCAAGGGGATTTCGCGGCGCTCGTGGATTATGAGTCGCTGGGCCACGATGCGCTGTTATCCGCCCCGACACCCGATCACTACCTTCCGCTTCTCTATGTCATCGCACAGCGGCAACAGAACGAACCGGTAAGCTTTCCGGTGGCAGGATTTGACGGCGGCTCGATCTCGATGCTGTCAGTCCGCATCGGATGAGCACGCCGGCATCTGGCAGCCCTGACTTGCTCCCTGCCGCACTCCAGTCAGTGTTATGTTCATGTTCCATGGACGAACATCGACTCACAGAGTTCATCGAGCGATATTCCCGCCTGTTCATTCTCACCGGCGCCGGCTGCAGCACCGAATCCGGCATCCCTGACTACCGCGACGCTGACGGCGGGTGGAAACGCGCCGCGCCAGTAATGTTCCAAGCATTTATGGGCGACCCTGCGACCCGCCGGCGCTACTGGGCGCGCAGCCTGCTCGGCTGGCGGCGTTTGCGCGGTGCGCGGCCCAACGATGCGCATCGTGCCCTGGCGCGCCTGCAGCAGCAGGACCGTGTCGAGCGACTGGTGACGCAAAACGTCGATCGCCTGCACCAGGCCGCCGGCAGCGCCGAGGCGATCGACCTGCATGGCAGGATCGATATGGTTCGCTGCATGAGCTGCCAACGACGGCTGCCGCGCGAACATCTACAGGCCGATTTTCTAAGACTCAATCCGGCGTGGGCCGAACTCGATGCGCTCCAGGCACCCGACGGCGACGCCGATCTCGAAGGCCTGGATTTCTCGGGCTTTCAGGTCCCGCCCTGCTCGCTGTGCGGCGGTGTACTGAAGCCGGATGTCGTGTTCTTCGGCGAGAGCGTTCCCCCGGATCGGGTGCAGACGTCGATGTCGCACCTGATGCAAGCCGACGCCATGCTGGTGGTCGGCTCCTCGCTGATGGTGTATTCGGGCTATCGCTTCGCACAGGCGGCGGCGCTGGCCGGCAAACCGATCGCCGCGGTGAATCTCGGTCGCACGCGAGCGGACCCGTTACTGACGCTGAAAGTGACACTGCCCTGCTCGGCGGCGCTGGCCTTCCTGTTGCAACCAGAGGGCGGCGTGCAACGCCCGCGAGCGGCCCACTTCAAAGCAAATTGGTGACGGCTTGCAGCTCGCCGGGTGTCAGCTGGAAGTCGAAGATTTCCAAATCCTCGCGCATATGCGTTGCCGACGTCGTGCCAGTCAGCGGCACGATGTCGTTCTGGGTCAGGTAGCGAAACAGGATCTGCGCCGGCGTGCGCGCGTATTTCGCGGCCAAGATCGCAACGTTGCCGTGGGCCAGTAGCTGTGGATTCGCCGTCAGCGTCCAGAAGCTCTGGTAGAGGATTTCGCGCCGCCGGCAGAACTCACGGATCTCGCGATCGTAGCCGGTCTCGGCGTAGAAGCGATTCTGGACCACCGCCGGCTTCACCTTGGCCACCTGGTACAGCATCTCCAGGCTTGCCGGGCTATAGCAGTTGCTGATGCCGAGCTGCCGTGCGCCGCCGGCGTGGAACAACTGTTCCATCGCGCCCCACACCTGCGACATCTGGCTTGGATCGGGGAGCGCGGAGTGCAGGATCAGGCAATCGACATAGTCTGTCTGCAGGTTGCGCATCGACGTCTTGAACGACTGCGCCACCTGCTGCGCCGGCGGCGCGCTCGGGTCATAGGGGATCCGCTTCGGGTCGTGACCCGATAGCGGCGTGAATTTGGTCTGCAGATAGAGGTCGCCGCGCCGCAGGTTGTCGTTCAGACAGGCAGCCACGGCTGCCCCAACTCCGGCTTCATAGTAGTGCTTGGGCTGGCAGGCGGTGTCGATGCCGCGAAATCCTCTCTGGATCGCTGTGCGCACCAGCTCCTGCGTGCGCATATTCTTCCAGGCCGTACCATAAATGATCCTGGGACTGCGCACACCGTGGCTGGAAATTACAAACTCGTTCGCCACCATTCGCCCGTCAGGCGGTGCGCGAAGATTGCGTTCTGGAGTGGGTGAATCCCGGCGTCGCCTCGTCGGCCTCCGGCAAGAGTCGGCTCTGCAGCAGCCCAAGCGCTGTCGCCGGATCATCGGCGTACTGGAACAGCTCGAGATCCTCGCGATCGATCATGCCATGACGCACCAGTGCGTCGAAGTTAATGATCTCAGTCCAATAGCTGGTTCCGTACAGAATCACCGGGATCGGACATTCGAGCTTGCGAGTCTGTGCGAGGGTCAGAATCTCGGTGAGTTCATCCAGCGTGCCGAAGCCGCCTGGAAACACCACCAGCGCGCGCGCGAGGTGCACGAACCACAGCTTGCGCATGAAGAAATAATGAAATTCGAACTCCAGATCATGCGCCACATACGGATTGGGCCGCTGTTCGCGCGGCAGACTGACGTTGAGCCCGATTGTCCGGCCGCCTGCGTCCGAGGCGCCTCTATTGGCCGCCTCCATGATCCCGCCACCACCCCCCGAGCAGACGACGTAATGGTGAGCGTGTGACGACAGGCCTTTCGACCAGACAGTGAGCAGGCGCGCAAGCTCGCGCGCCTCCTGATAGAAGCGCCCCAGAGGGCCATCGGACGCCAGACGCGCCGATCCAAAGAAGACGATGGTGTCGTGGATATTGGCGCGACGAAAGCGCTGCAGCGGCTCCAGGTATTCCGCGATGATTCGCAGGGGCCGTCCGTCGTCGCTCGACAGGAAATCTTTGTCCTCGTAGGCGAGCCGGGAATCCGGGGTGGTGTTGGGTTGCATGGATCTATGGTAGCCGTTCGAAATCGATGAAGCCGCGCTCGACATTCGTATCGACCAGGGTCACGCGCACGCGATCGCCTACGTCAATTCCTTCAAAGCCCTTGACGACCTTACCCTCGGCCGTCGGCGCGCTGATTCGGACCCAGGTTCCCTTATCCGAGGCGCCCGTGACTATCGCGTCGAAGCGCTGGCCGATGCGCGCCGACAATAGCAGCGCCGCTGCAGACTTGCGCAGCTGCCGCTCCACCTTCGCGGCATTGTCCTCCTGCGTCGTGCAGTGAACGGCAATTGTCCGAAGCTCCTCTTCGGCATAGGGCGCCGCCCGGCGCTCGAGCGCGGCCTTGAGCAGGCGCTGCATGATGACATCGGGAAATCGCCGGTTGGGAGCCGTAGAGTGAGAGTAGTCCCCGACCGCCAGACCGAAGTGTCCCTGCATATTCTCGCCAGGCGACGCGAGCGCATATTCGCCCCTGCCCAACAACTTGATCACCGCCAGGCTGAGATCAGGAAATCGCGCAGGATCGGCCTGGCGACGCCTGGTTGGAAACTCGTTGAGTGCCTGAGCGCTCGGTGCTGCCGGCAGGCGTTCGCCGACGCCGATGGCCAGCGCGACGATGCGGTCCCATCTCTTCGGAGTTCGCAACACCCGGCGCAGCGAAGGCAAGCCCCTGCTGGCGAGGTACCTTGCGGTCACACCGTTGGCGGCGATCATGAAGTCCTCAATCAGCTCCTTGGCTCTGTTGCGCTCGTCGGGCCGCAGATCCTTCAGCAGCCCGCCTTCGAATACCGGTCGGGCCTCGATGGTATCGAGATCCAATGCGCCGCGCGTATGCCGCACTCGCTTAAGTGTCTGGGCAACATTATCCTGGATCCGCAGCTGCTCGGCGAGGCCCGATACGGCCGCCAGCGGTGCCGGGGCCGGTCCGGTGCCCGCAAGCCACCCGGCCACGCTGTTGTAGGCAAGCTTCGCATGATTCAGAACGACGGCGCGATATACATCTGACGCTGTCACTGCGCCGTCGGCGTTGACCGTCATATCGATAACGATCGCCAGACGCTCCTGGCCTTCGCCGAGCGACGTGAGGTTGGTCGACAGTTTCTCGGGCAGCATGGGAAAAATCTGCGCCACGGTGTAGACGGAAGTGGTGTTACTGCGGGCGTGATCGTCGATCGGCGAGCCGCGCTGCACAATAGCGTCGACATCGGCAATCGCGACCAATACCTTCACCGTCCCGGCGCTCAGGGGCTGCGCGACCGAGAGCTGATCGAGGTCCAGGGAATCATCATTATCGATCGAGGCCCACAGCAGGCTACGCAGATCTCGGATTGCTGCGTCGGCGTCCCGCGCGGCCCCGGTAATGGAATTCGTCTGCGTCAACGCCGTCGCGGAAAAATCCGGCAACAAATGTCGCTCGAGCATCGCCCGGCGGGCGATCTGCCTGAGCAGCTCCAGGCTTGATTTGTCCGAGGTATTCATGGGCCGATGATACTGCGGCTCGGCATTCTCCTCGGCCGATATTGCGTCCAGCCGCTGTGCCAGACCGGTCGCAGCGAGTCGTTCGGGTTCTCGCGGGATTGACCCCGGGCTTGCGGCTACTGGGCCGCCAAGAAGGATAACACTGCCGCGAGGCAGAATGGTGGCACCAGCGTACTGTGATAGGCGTTCGCGACCGCACTCGCTCCACCATCGCGGGCTGCCTGCACGACTGCCAAGGCGGCCACCGCCTGTCTCGCCACTTCGACTTTCTCTGCAGGGCCGCATACGGATCAGTAGGCGTTTCCGGGGAGTCGAGATCGAGCACGCTATAGGCACTCGATGAGTGTGCGTGCGTTGTCAGGTAATCCTGCATCGGTTGCGTGTTGATCCAGAAAACGGTCGGATCCTGATCGCCGCCGCACAGCAGAGTCGGCGCCATCGGGGTCCAGATGCGCAGGTCATTCTGCGTGAGCGCCTTGCGCAGAGCCAGACCCGGGCTCACGGCCGCCACATTGCTTGTCACCGTGGGGAAGCCGCCATCCGGATTGGCCTGCGCATCCTGCAGGTAGCTCAGGTGAAAGCTATTCTGGATCAGATTGCCGAAGCCAAAGCCCATCGCGAAAATTGGCGCCAGGTCGACCGGCGTCGTGGCTGGCGTGATATCGGCATATGCAGGATCGGGAGGTGTCGCGCTGAACAGCGCATATTCTGGCAGCTTGCCTTGCGCGAATCACTGGCTTCTCCGGGTCGCACTCGGCGGCAAGGAATTTATGCCGGTCGAATATGCAGCCGTAATGATATCGCTCGCGTTGGCGTAGATGTTGCCGTATGAATGCTGATACCCCGTCACTAGCAGGGTCGCGACTACCGGCGCATCCGAGCTGACCTCACCATAAAACTCGGCCTCGACGAACGCCGCCAACGTATAAGGGCCCGACATGGGCGCCGATGCGGTGACCGTCATGCCCGCGGCCGGCGTGGCCCGATGCGTCGGCATCGCCACGAAGCCGCCTTGCGAATATCCGGTAATGAATAGCTGACCGCTGTCAGTCGTCAGCGGTGCATCCAGGGTCGGCAATGCGGAGCGCGCTGCGGTGAGCGCATCGATCATATCCTTGGACTGCTGATCGGCGAGCAGGAACGGATGGTATGCAAGCGTCGAGGTGTCGTAGCCGGCGTAATTGGGAGCGACCACAATGTCGCTGCGCGCAGCAAAGAGCGCCGCCGGCAGCAGCCCTTCGGCGTTCTGCGGATTGTTCAAATCCGCGATGCTGAATGGGCGATCGGTGGTCGTACCATGCGCATACAGGACTATCGGGTGCGGCCCGCTGCAGCGCGAATCCGCGCCGGTTGGCACCATCAGTGCGCTGGACGCGGTGGTGGCTTCGTTGGCGCCGCCGACGCTGTTGTACTCGATATGGTAGACCGCGATGTCGCGGATCGGCGCGCCGCTGAAGGTCAGCGTCTGCTGGTTGGCGGCTGCACTGAGTTCCACCAGCAGCGTTGCAGCAGGCACGGTGGTAAGTAGTTGCGGCGGATTCTGCAGCAGCGTGCCGCGTGCCGTACTCGGCGTACCAGGACCGGAGTTGACGCCGGCATTGGTGCCGCTATCGCTACAGGCGGCCAGCACCAATGCGGTCAGGCCGGCCAATAGCGGACGATGATTGCGGCGGACCTCACTGCCGCGCCGGGTCGTGGACCGCCGCTCGGCTCCGGTAAGATTCTTCAAGCGTACCCTTGGCCTGGGTTGTCTGAAGCTCGCGAGAGCTACAGTGCGACCCACTGCCGCCGGGACAACGGCAGGAAGGATACATTTGCTGTAGGCCTTCCTCCGACTCGGCAGTCGGCCCGCCGTGCGTAGCTTCCGCCACGCTTGAACCGAGGGCTGCGCATGCGGCACTTACCCTACGGAGGTCTCCGGAAGCGGGCCAGGAGCAAGGGCGAGCCGATGAGAAGCGCATCATGGCTATTGCTGCCGCTGACTCTGCGGCGGACGCAGGCGGCGGATATCTATCGCCTGGATCCTGTCAATACCCGGATTTCCTTCGACATTCAGTATTTCGGCATGCTATGGGTCAGCGCTCGTTTTCCGGACTTCGGCGGCGACTTCGTGCTCGATCGCCAGGGCGCGGCGAGCCGGGTGGACGTCAGCGTACAAACGGCTTCAGTGGACTGCAGCGACTCGGGCTGGAATGCCCGCCTGCGCTCTCCCGATTGGCTCGACGTGCAGCGCTACCCGCAGATGAGCTTTCACTCGAATCACGTCGAATTTGACGGCGACCGTCGAGCCCTGGCGAGCGGGGATTTAACCCTGCACGGCGTCACCCAGTTGGTCGGCCTGGAGATCAGCCAGTTGAGCTGCTCGGGTGCCACCGGGTCGAGCGACACCTGCAGCTTCGTCGCCCACGCGCGAGCGATGGTGCGACAAATCCACGGCCCAAGTTACCGACAAGCGGCTTCAGGCCGCTTCCGTCGCACATACAAACAGCTGCGCAGGCGGTAGATTGCGCCGCTCGAAGCTGCGACGGACATCGCCAAAGGTTCGCTGCAGGACCGGCAGGACCCGGCTCGTAAACTGGTATACCAGGAACGCGCCACCCGGCTCGAGAGCGGCGCGACTCTTGGCGACGATGTCGGCCCGCACGCGCTCCGGCATGCTACCGAGCGGAATGCCGGAAATGATGTAGCTGGCCAGCGGCAATCCGAGCCGCCGCAGCACGGTCTGGACCTCGGCGGCCGAGCCGTGCACAACGTGCAGGCGGGGATCCGGCAACGACGTCGGCAGGAACCGTACGAAGGCGCGATTCGTCTCGATGGCGACCAAATGTGCATCGCTATGCATGCGGCGCAGAATCTCGCCGGTGATGGTGCCGACGCCGGGCCCATACTCCACGATTACTCGGGCTCGCTCCCAGTCTATTGGCTCGAGCACCTGATTCACCAGGAAGCGTGAGCTGGGAATGATCGAGCCGAGCATGTACGGGTGGCGAAGAAAGTTACCGGCGAACAGCAGCATCTCCGTAGTCCGGGATCGGTTCTTTTCATTTGACATGGCAAGCCTCACACGTCGAAAGATTCGTACAATCAAGTACTCCCGCCCCGTGGACGGTCCGGTCGGAGCAACGCAAAGGGTGGCCTCCCCGGCGGCGAGTGGCCGCCCCCGCAGGCTCGCGCTGCCCAATCGCAACCGTGTACAACCCGGGCTACGAAGAATCTTAAGGGATTCAAGGGCTCATTGCTACGAGCACGATCGCCGCCGACGAGGGCCATCAGACCGACACGCCCACCCAGCCGGCGCTCGTCTGCCAGAGAGATTCCTGCAGCTGCACGTCATTCGCAAGCGGCGCCGCAGCTCGCGGAACCTGGTTTTCGTCGAAGTAACAGCCACTGATGCCAGCGACTTCATCCGACAGTGCAAGGTGCAAGCTCGTGCGCGCGCCGCGTTCGGAATTAAAGATGACGCGGCTGATTAGCGGCTTCACCACGCGCAGCCACCGAGGCAGCAGATTGGTCGCGACCACTCCCGGATGGAGGCAATTGGCACATACGCGCGTGCCGGACAGGCGACGCGCCAACGCGAATGTATGCAATACATTTGCGAGCTTCGATTGGGCGTAGGCAGCCACGCCGCTGTAGCGCGCGCGCGGATCGGTAATCCGGCCGAAGTCGATCCGGCCGCGGTAGTGGGCCCTGGATGCGACGTTGATGACGCGCGCGGTTTCGTTCAGACGGTCCGACAACAAGGCAGTGAGCAGGAATGGACCCAGGTGATTGGTGGCAAAGGTGAGTTCGAATCCATCCTCCGACATCCGGTGCCTGCTACTGACCATTCCCGCATTGTTGATGAGCAGACCGATCGGGCCGAACGTTCGGCGCACGACGTCGGCACTGTTGCGCACCGAGACGAGCGACGCCAGATCGCAATGAACGACATGAACGGTCGCTCCAGGTACCTGTTCCGTGATCTCGTCGCGCACTACATTCCCGGCCTGAACGTCACGGCACAGCATGACGACGGTGCGTCCGGCAATTGCGAGCCCACGGCTGGTCACGCGGCCGATTCCGTGAGTGGTGCCCGTGATGACGGCAACTTCATTCACGCGTCAGCCTTCGAGCTCGAGCAGAGGCTCCCCCATGCGGATGATGCTTCCCTGCCGCAGGCGGTCGCACAGCGCGAAGCCCTCCGGTGCGAAGGCGATGATGGTTGAGCCGTGCTGGAACCAGCCCATTTCGTCCCCCTTATGCAGCGACGCATCGCAGGGTATCGTATTTGGGCCGCGATATCGCAAATGCAGCAGCACGTCCAGAAAATGCAGCCGGACGCTTGCCACCAGGATTGCCGCAACCGCCACGAGCGTAATCAGCTGGCCCGAAGGAACCAGCCTGCAGCGAATGATGGCGCGCTCGTTTTTGCAAAACAATTTCTCGATCCGCTTGAGCGCGATCGGATTCACGTTCCAAGTGTCCCCGGAAATGTACGTGACCTGCTCCACACGACAGTCATACGGGGCGTGGAAGCGGTGATACATGCCGGAGGCGAGGCGCAACGTGACATAGGATCCGTTCAGGTAGCTGCGAACCAGTTCGTCGTCGCCCAACAGATCCATCAGCGTGTAAGGAAACCCCTTGGCCTGCAGCACGGATCCGGCGGCAACCCGACCCATTGCGCCGATAATTGCATCACAGGGGCTCACGAGAACGGCAGGGTCCGGATCAACGCGTCGGGCCCCATCTTTGAGCTCGCGCGTGAAGCACTCGTGGAGACTCTTGAAGTGGGTGGCCCGCGCTTCGCTCAGATCGAGCTCCGAGAACAAGCGCCAGATGGCAATACAGAAATCGCGTACCAGCGGCTGCTCGAGCCGGCTCAACCAGCCGGTGAAGAGCGTCAACCAGCGGCGTGGGAGGCGATTGGTCAGCAGGAAATTCAGGTCTTCCTGTTGCGTGAGCTTGGCGATAACCGATCGTGGCGTCATCGAACTGTCACTGAACCGCAATACTTTGCGAGCGGGGCCATCCGTACCCGACATGAATGGCCGGCACGCGCGTGTTGCCGTTTCTCAAGACCGGTGCCGGTCAGTTTCGGGTGCGTCCTTACCGGGCCCCATAGGCGAGCACAATCATGCTGTGGTACGTTGCCGGCGCGTTGATATTGGCGATCTTGCTGCGCAAAGCGCAGCTGAGACTGGCATTGTCGCGAGCCAAGCACCGCTCCATCGCCGGGCATTCCCGCATCGCGCGGCGCATCGCCGCGCTGATCCCGTACTACGAGTACGACGACGCAGGATTCTTCAGCGCCGATGACGCGCCACCGGAGGTCGCGGCGAAGCGGCACGCCGGATTCATGCAACTCGCGGCCCTGTACGCGGAGCGCTACCGCAAGAGTGTGGCGTTGACCGACCAGGTCCAGGAAACACTCTCCGACGTGCAGTTTACAGCTCGCTATCGCGTGCCGTTCCAATTCAGCCGGATGGTCCGCGAACACCTGCAAGCCAGCGCCTTCCTGCGATCGTCGTCGGGCACCACGGTGACCGATATCGACGGTAATTGCTTTTTCGACTTGACCGGCTCCTACGGCGTGAATCTGTTCGGATATGACTTCTATAAGGACTGCATCGAGCGCGGCAGCGAGCGGGTTCGCGACCTCGGCCCGGTGCTCGGCTCGTACCATCCGGTCATGGTCTACAACGTGGAGCGATTGCGCGAGATTTCCGGACTCGACGAAGTGTCGCTGCACATGTCCGGCACCGAGGCGGTGATGCAGGCCGTGCGCCTCGCGCGCTACCATACCCGGCGCAAGTACCTCGTACGCTTTTGCGGCGCTTACCATGGATGGTGGGGCGACGTTCAACCAGGAATCGGCAACCCGATCGCAGCGCGCGAGACCTATACTTTGAAAGACATGGATGAAGCTTCGCTGCATGTATTGCGCACGCGCCGGGACATTGCCTGCGTGCTGGTTAATCCCCTGCAGGCGCTGCATCCGAATGCCAGCGCGCCGGGCGATTCCGGGTTGATAGACAGCGGACGTAGCGCGCACTTCGATCGTTCGGCCTACGCCGCATGGCTCGCGAAGCTGCGTGCGGTGTGCTCGGAGAGGAATATCGTTCTGATCTTCGATGAGGTCTTCGTGGGTTTCCGGCTTGCCCCGGGAGGAGCCCAGGAGTATTTCGGCGTTCGCGCCGACATGGTGACCTACGGCAAGACGCTTGGCGGCGGCTTGCCGGTCGGAGCGGTTTGCGGCCGCGCCGACCTGATGAAGCGATACCGCGAGGACCGACCAGCGGACATCTGCTTTGCGCGCGGCACGTTCAATTCGCATCCGTACGTCATGGGCGCCATGTATGAGTTCCTGCAGCGCCTTGAGAGCGAGCCCGTGCGCGCCATCTACCGGGGTCTCGACGAGATATGGGATCGGCGCGCTCGTCAGCTCAATGAGCGCTTGCGTGCGGCACAAGTACCTGTTCAAGTATCACATCTCTCGTCCATCTGGACCATCAACTACCTGCGGCCCTCACGCTACAACTGGATGTTCCAGTACTACCTGCGCGCAGCAGGCCTGGCCCTGAGCTGGGTGGGCACGGGTCGCCTCATCTTCAGCCTCAACTACACGGATGCCGACTTCGCCGCGGTAATCGACCGGATGCTGTCGGCGGCCGCGGCAATGTTGCACGATGGCTGGTGGTGGGAGGGCGAGACACTCACCAACAAGGCTATCAAGCGGCGCGTCCTGCGCGAACTGCTTCAGGCCCGCTGGCTTACCTCCTCCATCGGGTCGATCAACTCGCCGCGCAGCAGGTACAGCGGGGCCCGGTAGTAAAGCTTGATGTCGTGAAACGGGTCGGTGATGATCTTGGTGAGCCAGACGAGACCGGTCTGCACGTCCTGTTGAAAGAACAGCTGAACCGTGCGAAACAGCAGTGCGCCAAAACCCAGAGTCAGCCAGACCTGAGCGACGTGACGCAGGAATTGCGCGCCGCCCACGGGTCGCGAAAAGATTCCAAGCAGCGTCGGGTCGAGCCACAGGAGCAGCGGTGACAGCGCCCACAGGGAAAGGAGAATGACCTTTCTCTTGAGGTTATAGCCGACCTTGATGTCTTCCTTGTGTTCGTGTGTTGCCTGATTGACTGCGTCGTAGCCCTTCGGCTCGAAGAAGAAGTGACCCACCTGCCGACTCACCATCGCCCCGAGCCATCCGATCAGCGCCGAGGCGACCGGATTGGTAAAGATCGTGAAATACGCGATCAGAAAGCTCAGCGCACTCACGAGATGCAGCGACTGGTTTATGCGGCTGTGGTGATAGTAGCGATGATCGTCCCACCGTTGCGTTTTCAGCGCTTCAAGGAAGCTTTGCATTCGGACTCCTTTGAGTTGACAGCCCTCAAGCATGGGCATGAAGCAAATATAGGAAAATGATTACCGGAACATGACGGTCGCCGCCGAACCGCAGGGACTGTGACCCAATACGCCCCCACAAGCGGCGAGTAGCCCTGGGTGATGAATCCGGACTGCTCGCAGAGCATCGCCGCCAAGGCAACGTCTGCGCAACAAAATCTTTGTATTTCATTCATGCCACCGTCACATGATGCGGTAATGATTCGTCGCGCGAACCAAACGCCGGAGGACCATTGGGGTACCGAACACGGCCTTCGTCTGAAGGCGCGAATCGAAGCACAGAACGCATCGCATGAGGATCATGATCGTGAGCGATGCGTGGTTTCCCCAAACCAACGGCGTCGTCAACACATTGGCTCAGACTGCAGCCTGGCTCGGTCGATTTGGGCACGAGGTTCGGCTCGCGACGCCGCGCGATTTCCGCACCCTCCCCTGCCCGACCTACCCGGAAATCCGCGTGGCTGTCCTGCCGCAGCGCAAGCTCGCGAGGAGCATTGCGGAATTCCGGCCGCAAGCGCTGCACATTGCGACGGAGGGTCCGCTCGGATTTTCCGCGCGACGGTACTGCATCAGCCGCGGGCTGCGCTTTACGACCTCCTATCACACGCAGTTTCCGCAATATCTGCGATCACGGCTGCCGATTCCGCTCGCGGTCTCCTATGCGGTGTTGCGCTGGTTTCACGGAGCCGCGCAGAGCTGCATGATCAGCACCCGGGGAGTGCAGACCGAACTCGCCGCCCGCGGCTTCAAGAACCTCGTGCGCTGGCGGCGCGGCGTCGATACACAATTGTTCCGGCCTGGGAGCAAAGATTTCCTAAACCTGCCGCGGCCGGTCGCGGCCTACGTGGGGCGCGTGGCGGTCGAGAAGAATGTCGCCGCATTCCTGCGCATGCCATGGAGCGGCACCAAGATAGTGATCGGCGATGGGCCTGAGCGCCAGCGATTGCAGGCGCAATACCCCGAGGCCGTCTATGCGGGCTTTCGCTTCGGCGAGGATCTGGCGGCCCACGTCGCCGCCGCCGATGTGCTCGTGTTCCCGAGCCTCACCGATACTTTCGGGCTGGTCAATCTCGAAGCCATGGCGTGCGGAGTCCCGGTGGCGGCGTTTCCGGTCACCGGCCCGATAGACGTCGTGCAGGACGGAGTCACGGGGGCTCTCGATACGAATCTGGCGAGGGCTGCCGAGAGGGCACTGCAAATCGACCCGCGCGCGTGCCGCGCACGCGCCTTGCAGTCGAGCTGGGACGCCTGCACGCGCCAATTCGAAAGCAACCTCGTGGCATGCCGTCCGAGTCCGGTCGCGCGGCCCAAGCCGTCGCATCCGGTCGCCGGGCGCGTGACCACGTGAAGGCTTGCCGCCGACATTAGCTTTCGGGCACACCACGGCGCAAGCGCGGCCGGGTGGACTGGATGGTTACGGCCTCCATAACGCGGCCCGGGCGGTATCAGAAACAGTTCCGCGTTTCGAAATCTGATCGCTCAAGCTGGAGCGGGTCGGGACCGGCGCGTGCGTTCGCGCGCCATTGATCACGGGGCGACCGTCCACGAACGACCGCAGCTAGCGGTCGACCGAACCGAATTCCCGTCACACTTGGAGGAAGGAGCGCGCGTTGGGGACCGTGGAATCGATCTTCAAGCGGTTGCGAACGATGCCTGGATCCAGAAGCAGCCCCGCTTTTCGAGCCGCATCGAAACGTGCCATCTTCTTCGGATCGAACCGGGCAAAGCCCTTCTGATAGTTCGCGCGCTTGCGTAGAATCGTTGACCATGAGAGCCCTGCCTGCGCGCCTTCGAGCGTGAGCATCTCGAACAGCAGCCGGTCGTCACCGGCCCGCGACCACGTTCGTTGAGACCCATGGCAACCCGCACACCAGCCCGCTCGCCCAGGAAGCGCACCGCCGGCCGGTCGAGCAATTCCCGTCGCAGGCTCAATCCCTCGACCCGCGCGCGCGGCCTGGAGGCCGTGGACATCGCGCTGGCGGCGGACCATGAGGCGATCAGCGTCCTGATTGGGCGCCTGCGGCAAGCGGGCGGGACTGTTATCGGCACCTATCGGGATCCCCTCGGCGGCCGGCCGCTTGTGCTCGCGACCCTGCCGGTCCGCGCCATCCAGCCGACACCCTTTCAGCGAGATTTGTCGCCGACGCACACGAAGCGCCTCGCGGAAAAAATCGATCAGGCGGGGGCCTTTCTCGACCCGCTGATCGTCGTGCTCGGCGACGACGATCTTTTTTGGACGCCTAACGGACGGCATCGACTGGCGGCAGCCAAGCTGCTCGGTCTCAAGCAGATCTCCGTCCTCATATCCCCGGATGAGACGCTCGCCTATAGAATTCTGGCTCTCAACACGGAAAAGGCGCACAACCTCAAGGATCGCAGCCTGGAAGTCATCCGGATGGCACGCAGCCTGGCGCGGAGGGAGCCCAGCGCCCGGGAATCTCAGTTTGCCGAGCAGTTCGAGTCCGCCGAACTGCTTACGCTCGGCATCATCTATGAACAGGTGCCGCGCTTTGCCGGTGGTGCCTACGGCCCCATGCTCAAGAAGGTCGACCGCTTCAGCACGCGCCCACTGCCGGCGGCCCTGCGCGAGCGCGAAGGCTACGCGGCTCGTCTTCAGGCAATCGAGACGGAGGTGAAGAAGATTGTTGCGGGCCTGCAGACTCGTGGCTTCAAGTCACCGTATCTGCGTAACTACGTGGTGGCACGCATCAACCCCGTTCGCTTCCAGGTCCAGAAGCGGGGCGAGTCGGGCCCGGCGATGCCGATCGGACAGGCGCTCACCCGTATGACGGCGGCTGCCAAGGCTTTCAAGCTCGAGTCCGTCTCCAACGCTGATCTGGCGTGGGTTGCCGTCGGCGCCGGATCACACGACTAGATGCGACTGACGAGAGATCGCGCTGCCGTCACCTGATTGTGACTGGTACCATAGCCTGTCGCTCCGTGCACGATGTCTACTATTCGTGCCGGTTATAGTCATTGCAACTGCATGCGCCGGATTCACGGCGAGTGATAGCAGTCCGGCCAGCGGCGCTGCGAATTAAAATTGAGAAAATTACGCAATGCTCCGCGGGCTATTCATGGGTATCGATCGCTACGCGTCCGCCCACATCAATCAGACATTCGTGGCGGAAATGGATTAATTCCGCTAACCTTGAGCCTTAGCTTGCGCGGCACCGGCCACACCGCATTGGTTACCTGATGAATAAAGACGATCGCGAGCCCGGTTCTGATGAGTATTTCCCCCAATGTGCGCCATCCGCTGCGCCCAGTAGCGCCCCGTCAAAGGGATTCGTGCCTACCGCTCTCTCAAGGAGACGAACTTGAGCTCTAGCACTCGTATCGCCCTGATCGCTCCCGCGATTGGCGTCGCTGCCCTGTTGCTCTCCCCGGCTGCCGGCGCAGTCGATGAGTCGGCCGCCCGGGAGCTGGCCCGCGCCAATAACTGCTTCAAGTGCCATTCGATATCGAAGGATAAAGACGGTCCCGCGTATCAGCAGGTCGCAGCGAAGTACAAGGGCAAGCCCGAGGCCGAAGAAAAACTGATCCACCATATCACCTCCGGCGAGAAGGCCAAATTCCCGGACGGGCACGAGGAGGATCACAAGATCGTCAAGACCGATCCACCCAACGATATAGCGCAGATCAAGAATCTCGTGGACTGGATCCTGGCGCAGTAGCTACCGATGCGTCAGGTATTAAAGGAATCGTTTCGTGACCACCATTCGAGTGGGAGTGAATGCGTCATGAGATCGACGAGAATCTGTTCCGTTGTATGTGTTCTCATGCTCGGTGTCGGAGCGGCCGCGACGACCTGGGCAGTCGCAGATGATCTGCCTGATCTGGATGGGGCCGGCGCGCCTCCGGCTCCGGCTGCAGCTCCGGTGTCGCTCGCTCAGGAGGGTCTCAAGAAGGACCAGATCTGCACGCGCTGCCATGACGAGAGTGAAACGAAGCCCATTCTCTCGATCTATCAGAGCAAGCACGGCGTCAGAGGCGACCTGCGCACGCCGACGTGCCAGTCATGTCACGGCGAAAGCGAAAAGCATCTGCACGGCGATCCAAACGTCCACGGCCGTGCACCGCCCGATGTCGTCTTCAACAAGGGCACCTATGCGGTCACCGATGCGAAAGCGCGCGCTGGTCAGTGCCTGACCTGCCACAAGGGCACCAATCGCACGCGTTGGGATGGCGGCCAGCACCAGGCCAACGGCATGGCATGCAACGACTGCCACACGATTCACCTGCCGGCCGATCCATTGCTTGCGAGGCGGACGCAGCCCGAGGTGTGCTTCACCTGCCACAAGGAGCAGCGGGCCGACACCCTGAAGATTTCGACGCACCCGATCGATGCCGGCAAGATGGTGTGTACCGACTGCCACAACCCGCACGGGGCGGCCGGGCCGAAATTGCTCAAGATGAACACCGTCAACGAGACCTGCTGGCAGTGCCACGCCGATAAGCGCGGACCGTTCCTGTGGGAGCATCAACCCGCTGTCGAAGACTGCACCAACTGCCATACACCACATGGGTCCAACATTACGCCGCTGCTGAAGTCGCGCCCGCCGTTCCTGTGTCAGGAATGTCACGATGGCCCGCACAACTCCAAGAGTCCGGTCGGGCCCAATGGGGCCGGGTTTCAGGGGGGCCTGTCGTCGAGGAACGCTGCCGACTCCGGGTTGATTTTCCCGAGTACGCAAGCATCGGCGCGCGGGTGCATGAACTGCCATGCCATGGTTCACGGTTCGAATGATCCTGCCGGCGCGTTCCTGCACCGCTGAGCAAGGAGGCTGAAAATGAAAGCGCGAGACCGTAAGTTCTGCATGCATCTCCTATCACTGGCTGTGCGGGGCGCCTTGGTGGCCAGCATTGCTGCGCCGTCAATCACGCTGGCGCAGGACGCCGGCAACGACGACGTCAAGGCGTTGACTATGCCGACGAATTTTCTTCAAGTCGGGGGCGAAGATAACTCGAAGGCCTCAGACAAGTTCGGCGAGTACAACGGCCTGTACAAGAAGGGCGCCACGTTTCTCGGCGACTTCAGCCTTGCGGGCGGTGATGCCTATGGGCAGGGCTCGGGAACCATGCGCTACGACTTGAGCGGCACTGATCTTGGAACGACGTCCGGTTCGGTCAACGGCTCGGTCAGCAACCAGGGCAAGTGGAATCTGGGCTTCGGCTATGACGAGCTGCGTCATGAATTTACCAACAGCTACGAAACACCTTTCCAGGGCACTGTCGGTGGCAACAATTTTGACTTGCCCAGTAACTTTGGCGTCATCAACACCGCCTACAAGCCAGCAGGCTTCTTGACCGCCCCAGGCTCCAATGATCTGACTGCACAACAGCAGAGCGACTTTCATTCCGACAATATTTATAGCGACAGAAAGAACACGTCGTTCGCAGCCGGCTATCGCTTCGATCCGCAGTGGGATGTGAAGTTCGACTTCAATCACCTGGGACAGGACGGAGCGAAGCTGCTTGGGGTGGGTGGCGATCAAGTCAACAGCCCCACCGGCTCCACTTACACCTGGGCCGGTCAGACGCCGCTGGTATTGCCCAACCCGACCGACTACACGACCGATACCTTCAAATTCGCGGTGAATTGGGTTGGAGCCAAGTCGTACGCGACCTTGGGCTATTACGGATCGATCTTCTCGGATAGCTACAGCGGCGTGTCGTGGAACAATCCGTTCATCAAGGCGCCGGCGACGGTGGCCACCGGGACCGTTTCTGCCTTTCCAACCGACTCGATCAGCACCTTTCCGAGCAACATGTTCAACCAGCTGAACCTGACGGGCGGCTATGCCCTGCCGGCAAACACCAAGATCGCCGGCGGCATCTCCTATGCACGCAACCAGCAGGATGACGCGTATCCCGGCACCGGCAATATCGGTTTAAATCCGTTGGGAGTGCCCGAGAACTCGCTCCACGGCCTGGTCGAGATCGAGCACCTGGATCTGAGGCTGACGAATGACTCCTGGAAGCGCTTGCTGCTCGCGGCAGGCGTGAAATTCAATGAGCGTAACAACGAGACGTCATCCAACGCCTATACGTACAATACCATCAACGAGGCGGCGATCCAGACGGAGACATCGGTCAACGCACCGATGAGCAACAAGAAGACGCAGGCCGATGTCAACGGGGATTTCCGCATTTCCAGCCGCCAGCATCTGAGCCTGGGTTACGAATACGATGACACCAGGCGCTGGTGCAACAACGCTGCAGCGAACGATGCGCAGGGCAGTTTGAATGCAGCGGCGACGGGAGGCTGGGCAGCATACACGGCGGCAACCTGCGCCCAGGTGCCCGATACCAAGGAGGACAAGCTCACGGTCAATTACCGACTCGGAGTCAGCAGCGGTTTGAACCTCAATGCCGGCTACAGCTACTCGTGGCGCAAGGCCGATATCAGCCCGACGTTCTACAACCCAATGCAGGCAGTCGACAACCCGGCCGGTTCCGGAGCCAGCGCCGAAGGCTATGAGGTGCTCGGCTTCGTGTCGTTCTTCGAGGCGTCGCGTCACGAACAGATGGTCAAGGCAGGCGCAAACTGGCAACCGGGCGACAAGCTATCCCTCAGCCTCAACGGTCGCTATCGCGAGGACCGATATGCGGACCTGACGTATGGCGTGCAGGATAGTGATGCGGCGAGCGTGAACTTCGATTCGAGCTACAGCTTCAACGACCGCAGATCGGTATCGCTGTACGTGACCTATCAGGATTCATCCCGGAATCTGACTAACCTCTATAAGGTTACCAGCAACGCCGCCTCGGCCACCGCTTTGAGTGGGACTGCTGGAGAGACCTGGACCAACAGACTCCAGGAATCCGATACGACCATAGGCGCCGGTGCCCGCCAGGATGGACTTTTTTCCGGCAAGCTCAATCTGTCTGCCGATTTGAGCTACTCCCTTGGGAACAGCGAGTATGACACCTCACCCTTCGCGGGTACCGATCTGGAAGGCAATACCTGCAGTGCCATCTACTACCAGACCTGCGGCTCGCTACCGACGATCAAGAACAGCACGCTGCGCTTGCGGGTGAACGGCAGCTACCAGCTCAGCAAGGCCGGCACACTGATCGTCGGTTACACGTTCCAGCGGCTGGCGTCGGATGACTACCTCTACAACGCGTATCAGTACGGCTTCACGCCCGCTACGATGCTGCCGACCAATCAACAATCGCCGAGCTACGAGATCAGCGCCATTTACCTCGCCTACCGCTACCGATTCCGATAAGCATTGCAGGCGTCGCCCACCTCAACAGCCCCGGGAGCCATTGAGCATGCCCGACGAGACCCCCTCCGCGAGTTCCGCCACCGCCCCGGGACGGCTCAGGCGCTGGTGGCGTGCCCTGCGAAAGCCAAGCGTGAAGTATTCCTTCATCGGCATTGCGTCGTTGTTCTTTGTGCTCGGCATTATCTTCTGGGGGGGCTTCAATACTGGCTTGGAGGCCACCAATAAACTGGAGTTCTGCATCTCATGCCATGAGATGCGCGACAACGTCTATCCGGAGTACAAAAAGACCATCCACTTCAGCAACCGCACCGGTGTGCGCGCCATCTGCTCGGATTGTCATGTGCCCAATGACTGGACACACAAGCTGATCCGCAAGTCCAAAGCGTCCCTCGAAGTGTGGGGCAAGATCACCGGCAGAATCGACACCAGGGAGAAGTTCGAAGCCAACCGGATGCGCCTGGCGACCCTCGAGTGGGCGCGAATGAAAGCCACCGGTTCGCGCGAATGCCGCAACTGCCACAACTTCGACGCCATGAGCAGCGATATGCAGAAGCAGAGTGTCTACCAGAAGCACATGCAGGCGAAGGCCTCAGGGCAGACATGTATCGACTGCCACAAGGGCATCGCACATCACTTGCCCAAGGAATACAGAGATCCTGACGAGGACTGAACCAGGCGTCCCGGATAACGCCCGCCTGGTCACAAGTCTTCCCGGATCTGGAATCTGGGCCCGGTAGGATTCGAACCTACGACCAAGGGATTATGAGTCGGAGCGATCCACCACGCGTCACCACTCAACACCTTACGACACAAGTACATAGGCGCGCAGCGACGCGCGACTTTGTGGCATTTTGCGGCCTCAAGTGTGCCACCAATGTGCCACGGGGCGGCCGTTTTTCGCTGTCGGTTACTCTCGCGGACATGGCGGCCGAGCCCTACTCGAAGCCCAGCCCAGCGCCGTGCGACGATTGCCAGCACCGGGCGCACTGTGCTGCCTCCCGCCTTGTCTGCGCGGCGTTCACTGCCTACGTCGGCGGTCGAACGCGATCGGCGTGGCAAGGGCTACCGAGAATTCCAGGCAAGCGCCTAACCCTTCAGGTTCGCAAGGCCCAGGCCGCCGACGTGCCGGAAGGCACTACACGGACAGCGGCGCTGCTTCGACGGCTGGGGCGGCGTGAGGCCAAAAAAGCATGGAAACGGCGCAACCGGGAGGCCGTGCGTGCTTCGAAACGAGCCTGGGCGGCGCGGCATCGCGAAAAACACCCGGAAGCGAAACGGCTCTGGCGTGAAGCGCACCGCGAGCAGGTGAGCGCCGCGAGCCGCGCGTGGGAAGCCCTCGACCGCGAACGGCGGCTAGAGCTGCGTGGCCTGTGGCACGCGCTGAATCGCGATCGCGTCAACGCGCAGCAGCGGGCGAGGTACGCGAAACGTCGCGAGCGCCTGCTCGAGGCCGAGCGGCGCTGCGCGCAGCTGCGCGGCTACGCCGAATTGCGAACCGGCGAAATGCTCAAGGCGACGCAGAAAACCGGGGAGCGCGATCGCGGCAAGGGCGGCGATCGAAAATCACCCTTGCACGCTGCGAGCGTCAAAACCCTCGAACAACTCGGCATCAGCGAAACGCAGTCGTCGCGCTGGCAGCAGCGGCCAGCCCTACCAGTCGCACGCTGCGACCAGTAGCGGCGGCGACCGCGGTGGCCGCGGGGTCACGAAAGGTCCTCGCAGCGTGCCAGGACCTTCAATTGAGCCCTCGCACGCTGCGAGCGCACAACTCACCGGCCGCGATGCTTCTGGCGCTCGCAGCGTGCGAGCGCCAGAAGGCGCGAATTCGGTCAGAACGCCGGCGTGAACTTGAAAACTGCCCCGGGTGAAAAGACGGCAAACCCCGCGCGCGCTTCCGCCAGGATCGTGACCAAATTTCGCGTGAAGTCGTCAGCGGAGAAGCCGAGCATCACCGTGGTCTGGACCCGATCAAGGATCGCGCATGCATCGGGCGCCATCACAATGGCCGTGCCCGCAGGCAGACTCGGCCTGATTCTCAAGCGCATGGCCGAGACCGGGGAGCGGGCGACGCAGGCGCACGGCGGCGCCAATGTGCCAACGATGTCGCGCGACGCTACACCGACCCTCGCCGACCTCGGTATTCCGCGCGACCGGGCGGAAAATGTAGCGCCGCGCGACATTATCCCGGCGAGTTCAGACCGTCAGCGCCAATTTGAGGACGGCCCGAAGATACAAAGGCGCGCCGGACTTGCGTATTTTGCGGAATCACGGACGACGCGGCTAGCTTCGCACGCACGTTGCCGAAGCGGTCAATCGCACAGGCCGCGATAATGACTCATTCAAAATACATAAATGTGCCAGGTACAAACTGGATTCGTCCAAGGGGAACTTCGCTCACAACGAAGTCATTTTGGTGGCGGGGCACGATTGTGGACTTATTTGCTGAGGCTTCCCAGATAGCGCTCTGTCGCAAGAATTTTCAGGAAATCAATACTTAAGCCCGACGTCCAGAAGACTTTTGTGAGCTTCAAAGTGCCCCCACGACCAAAGGGGGCCAGAATTAACTATCCGGTTTCACTGCCGAACGTCGAGTCATCAGACTGCTCTTGACCTAGGCTGTCTTATACGTCCGCGAGGGTTTCACGAGGTCGTGAAATGGGGCACGTATGTGCTGTTCTGATGCACTTGGGTAGCTCGAGAGGCCGTTTAGGGCACGTACCGGAACAAAAATTTCTGGCTCATTGAGTTTTCACACGGCCTAGACCCCAAGCGGCCTGTCCGCAGCGTCCGCTCTGGGGTAAGCGGACCGGCTCTGTTTCGTGGTGCGACTCCTGAGGTCAAGATAGCGCGAACGAAGGAGTTGCGCTTTCAATATGAGGCCACCCAGATCAGAGTCTCAGTGCGGCGACGGTCTATGACAGAGCGGGCCACAAGAAGATGATGAGCTTCAAGCAGTTCTTGTACAAGACCGGCTTTCTCAAGCCAAGAAAGGTCCTCGTCACCCTTGATGATCAGGACGAACAAATCCTCAACGAAGCCACCCGCGCGACTGTAGGTCGATACACTGCGCGTCGCGACCCGCCGCACTTTCAGGGTGACGAGTACCATGCTCATGTCGATCTGCCGCGTGGATATCAAATCGGCTGGGGCAAGAGCGGCCAGCGCCGCCACGAAGGCAAGTTTCCAGCGACGATCCCGAAGGATGCCCGACTCGCCGTGGCGAAGGTACTCGGCGTCGATGCCAATCTGCTTGAGGGCTATAGGTGGTTTGACGATGTGCTTCGAGAGGAGGTCATAATCATCGCCGTCAAGCCGCGCCAAAACCTACACAATCCCGAGGATGCAACACGTCAACGCTGACAAGATTTCCGCAGTCGACCCAGAGCGGTCACTGAGGCTTCGTGGCACGAAGCTTGGGAGTTATGCTTTTGCTTCCGCACCGTCTTCGGGCTTCTCAGTAGCATTCGCAATCTGGGTCCTTCCACCGCTGAAGAACATCGGGCCGCCGAACTTGTTGTCGGGAGCGTTGTAGATCACAGTTTCGAAGCTACTCCTTCCATGATTGCTATCCTTCGAAAAGTGCGGAGCTCCGCTGAATACAACTTGGATAACGTGACGTCGGTTTGCCGAGTTGAACACCGCATTTGCGATCGAGTCGAACAATGAGGGGCGCTTGGCTGAGTAAGCCAGTGAGGCGAACAGGGCTTTGTCGATGTAGTCGATGTGTGTCCAGATGATGCCGGGGCGGCTTCCCGTTAATTGACGCTTTGCGGCATCCGAGATCGCCAGAACCATATTGCGGGCAAACCGTGACTTTTTTACCGATCGAAGCCGCACGATAACCTTTGGGTGACTCGGCAGGAAATAGACGGCAATCCCATTGCTGAACGCATCGCGATGTGTCACGTCCCTTATGGGCTTCTCAGGGCCATCGGGGATCGTCCCGACAAAGTGCACGGCTGTGTGGTGTTCGACCTTCGTATCGCCTTGCTTAGCGACTGCGTCGTTGCAAGCTGCGATCAGCCTAAGGTGGTCGTCGCGGTTGGCGGGTAATTTGCCGTCGATAGTGATGTTTAGGATCGGGATTCGTGTCCGGTCGCTCCATCCGCCAAACTTCCGGCGCAGCTCAATGAACAGCTTTTCGGCATCCTGCGGCTGGATCGGATATCCCGAGAAAATGGGCAGCGATTTGCCCTCAACCTCAAATTCGACGGCGTCTCGATGGGCGAGGAAATCGAAGGAGCCCAGCCCCTCCAGATCCGCAAATCGAACATCGCAGTCCCGACGAGACAATGCTACGGCGATGCGCATCTCATGCTGAAGCGACCGCAGGCCGTTGGTCTTGAGCCCGCCAATGATCTGCCCGCGCAATTTGTTTTTGGCGGCTGTCGACAGATGCGGAATCGCCTCCCCGACGCCCATGACAAACTCAGCTGCCTCATGCAGGCGCTCTGGGTACCAGGGAAGGTTCCCTCCGACGCTACGTCGCCGCAGCAGCTCAAGATTCAAGAGCTCCAGTTCAAGGGAGAACCGAAGGTCATCGACCGGTGTGACGTACCCTTTGTGGTTCAGGCCTTTCCCCAGTCGGTGCAGCCGCCGCCCGTATTCGGCGCCGCCGATGAAGGTCACGAACGTCGCCAAGTCGTGCGAAAAATCGGTGAGATTAGTGAAGGGCCGATAGCGCATTGGTTTATTCGCCGAGCTTGCTTTTTCCGGTCTGTTTTGTCGAGGGAGGGCATTGAGATCAATGTCGGCTATCGGGAATCTCGCACGTCGCCTCCAACGACCGGTTTAGTCCTTTGGCCGATGTCTGCCGCTCGCATGCGGATCACTCATATGCGATGCGCGCGGCATCAGTGAAACAAGATCTCCACAAGCAAGCCTCGCTTTATTGGACACTTTGCGTTCGATTCATTCTTGATCAAGTAGTTGATTTTGATGGTGGCCAGGGGTTCCCTCACATTGCGCGCTGAAAGCCCTAGGTTTGCTGGGTAATCGAGTCATCTCTTTGGTATGTTACCCCCAGAAATACCCCGCGACGTTGCAATGGTATCGCGCCGAGTCCGTGCAGAGGACCAAGCGAAGCGCCGACGTCCCCCCGATTTCAAGTCTGATGACCCGCACGCATGCGGTACGCACTCGCACGCAATCGCCATTATTCCCGATATCTCGCACGCGGCTCAAACCCTACCATTTCCCACCTATCTGGGTCGATTGCAACTTGAGTGCAACTTGACCGGCCAGCTTTCGAGCGAGCCCTGGCGGCGCTGTAAACGCCGGCAAGGCTCTGACCACAACCAGCCTACAAGGAGGCTAGACCATGGCTAAGATCCATCGTATCGCATCGGAAGATCCGCCCCCATACCGCGCGGGCCCTGGTTATTCGGACAACACCGCAGACGCCGTACGGGCGTATCTGGCGAGCCTTCAGCCGGTTGATGGCTGCGATCTTACTGACGACAAAAGTTACTGGAATGGACGTGTGCTGATCGAGCGCATAGCCCTCAGCGCAAAGGGCGAGGACGTGCCGACGCTGAGATTGTCGGTGAGCGAGTGCGCCGATGTCCTTCGATTTATCCATTGTTCGCAACCGGTGAGGCGATCGGCCTGGTGGCGAGATCCTCCAGGGAAACCCAGCCACCTCATCGGATTCATCATGGTCCTGCAGGTCCTGGAGAACAGCCTGCGCGCCGTGGGGAGGCCGTCATGAGCAAGGTCACACCGCTCAAGCCCAAGCCCGAGGATTCGGACGAGCTCCCCATCAACGTCATCAATGACAACCTGCGCAAGGCGTATGCGATCGTGGATCTGATCTACACGATGGTTGATTGTGCTGGCGACAACGACGCGCCCCTCGAAAGTCTGACCGTCGGGACGTTGGAAGAATCGCTCCACTGCGTTATGCAGCGCCTCAGAGAAGCCCAGGAGGCCGCCGGCAAGCTGGCGGGGGCACATAGCGCCGGCCCCGCACAGGGGCGGCGCCCGCGGCCGCCCGCGGCCGCCCGCTTCGGCACCAGGCAACCCCCTATCCGTCGAAAATCAGACCTTGCCGATCTCTGGCGCGGATAGGGGTTTTCTAAAAATCTAGTATAATCAAAAGCTTAAAAATAGTAAGGCGTCATAATCCAGTCTCGGCACAGCGATCAGTGCAGTCCCACACGCAATCGCGCCGCTTTCTGTAATACTTCACACGCACGACTTGAAGTTAACGTATATATTAACCAACTTGGTAATGCCGGGTGGAAGAGTACAAACGCGGTGCTGCTCTCTCGGTATGGCGTACGCCGGAGGCAATTCGTACTTGGACAGAAGCCGTGATCCAGGTTGCACAGAATCGACGAGATCAACAGGAAGCGCAGCTGAACGCCAGATTGGACCTACTGGCGGATGCCGGCGCGCTACGGTCGCCTGATCATATGCGATCCGAAGGCGAAGGAATTTGTGCAGTAAAGACCAATCAAGGGCTGCGTGCCTATGGATGGTTTACTCAGGTCGAGTCACGAAGAGCATATGTGATAAGCCACGTGATCCTGAAAAGGAGAGACAAGCTTGATCCTGCGGACTTGAAGAAAGCCAAGGAATGCCGGACGGCCGTTGAGGCAGAGTTGATGAGAAAGAAGACGGAGGAGCGCCAATGAATACCATGAACGATTGGGTAAATTCGACCCCGGAAAGGCAGCGCCTGTTTGCCGAAGAGCGCTTGATCGCCCTCGTCACCGAGGAGATTTATGAGGCGATGAATCGCGGCAAAACTGTTTCGAAGACGGACCTCGCCAGTACGTTGGGCAAGAGCAAAGCATTCGTATCCCAGTTGTTGAATGGTTCCCGAAACATGACACTCCGGACATTGGCAGGCATCGCCCACTCCCTGCACGCAGTAGTCGAAATACATCTTCGGGATAAACATGTGCACGAGAATTGGCAGCCGCTGAGCGGCGCTATAGCCATGCAACTGAGGTCTCCGCTCGACGTGCGATTCGAATGCATGAATGACAACGTTGCGGAAGCAGAAGCAGACGCGAAGGCAGCGTAATGGTGTCGGAGCAGCTCAGAACTGCGCAGCGGGCCCTCTCGATCGAGGATGTCTATGTGCGTGAAGCTACAGCGCATACGCGCGCCGACTTTGATCCTTTGGCGCCAATAGGATCGCCGCCGGGCACCCTGTCAGTCCAGCTTCGGGTAGGTCCAGAGTCAGACGTCCAGTTACTGGAGCACGTTGGACCCGATGGATCTCGAAGACGTGTGCAATACATCGTCAACACAGGGGTTCGTCTACTCAACCCAGGTATCGAGGCCACAAAGCAAGATCCAACGTCTGACGATATCTTCGCGGATATATCGGCGAAGTTTGTTGTCAGGTACTTGATTACTACAGACGACAATCCGACGCCGGAAATGCTCCAAGCGTTTGCTGACAATGCGGTACATCACATGTGGCCTTACTGGCGCGAATTCCTGCAGGCAACATCGGCGCGCTTGCGCCTGCCGCCGATCGTCCTTCCGATGCGCGTTGTTCAGACCACGCAGTCATCACCACCAGACGCGGCGCCTCGGGACAAATAAAGGGGCGCAGCGCTATGGCCTTCGAACATCTCTCAACCGAAGATCTCATTCGCATCGCACAGTACGGTGGCGGCTTCACGTTGGATGCACACGACCGCAGTACTGAAGATCTGATACGGATTGCGCAATATGCCGCCAGCTCCGCCGCACGAATCGTGTTTCGAGGCCTAGGAAGTCGCAAGGTGGAAGACTTGATTCGAATTGCACAGTACGGGAAAGGCGTTGTTGCATTCGAGAACTAGACGGCGCTGCTACTGATCGGACCAAGCGGACGAACGAAGAAACATCCCCCAACCACGCCCCCGCAGAACGCCATCGGACCAGCGAGTCAGTGAAGAGACCTGGTCGCCTCGTCCCGCGGCTCGCTCGCAGGCCTCGGAACAATGGCGCCAGCCTGGTGATGCGCGCGGCCAACTGCAACTGTTGTTGCAACTTACGACATTCCGGAAATGGCACCAATGCCGTTACCACTGACGTTCCTGGAGATTCGCAAAGACATCCACGTCCGTTTTACCGGTCTAAGCAACCGGAGAGCGCCGCACGCCAGTGCTAGCTGGCTTTGTTATGGAAGCGGTAATAGTAGCCCCAGACCTTCATCTGATTATCCGCGCCCATGAAGAACGCATAATTCACGCAGAAATTAGTCTCCCATGACTCACCATATACATCATCGTAGGTGACCTTTCCCCAAGCGAACAGCCTTCGAGTGCTGCCCGTCATTACTTCTTCGACCTCTGCGTCCGGTAACCTCCCGTCAACTACCGCGCTCATCGTAAGTATTTGCCTTGGCGCAAGTCCCACGTCACTTGCGGGCACTGCACCGACGTCGGGCAACGTAACGGCCGCTGGTCCACTCCCATCGATGATGGCGGCGAGCGCCTTGATGCTTACATTCCTTGCTGGCGTCAGACCGTTGTTCACTAGATTCGGCTTCGCTTCGAACCGCAATCTCGCATCTTGATACACAGCCACGCCGACTTCGACCGACACGTAAGCGCGCATTTGCTTCCTAATCAGCGTCTGCATAAGCGCGGCATTGTTATTGGTAGCAAGGGCTACGGCTTCCATAGCGGTAGCGGCCCTGTTTGCCTCAACAACTGAGCGCTCCATCCTATTCGTCTGATCTTTGGCAGTTTGCTTTGCGTCACGGCCGAGCCCTACCGTGGCTCGATAGAGCCTGAACGTATATAGAGCTAACCCGCCAGTGATTAATGCTAAAGCGCCAGTGAAGTAAGCCAGTAGCCATTCTGGAGAAAGGTGATCGATCGGCCGCTCCGTCTTATCGATGGCCTCGATTTTCGGAACGGATGACGGTGACAAGTCGACTACCGCCGGATGGTCCATTGTTCCTCGATTGTCGGGCTCAGACTTCGCCTCGCTCGCCTCTACCGCTTGATTTGGGGGCAGGCGATTCGCTTTCGCTGGGGATTGCGGCTGAACGTTCGACGCGGCCGTCGTAATCCCAATGAACAGTAGAAGTAGAACGGGCAGGTAAGTGCGCACTCCGGCCTTCCTTTGCAGCGACCGCCGTCATAGCGTTTGACCTTGGGTACCTCCCAGCATACATGCCTCCACATTCCGACGCTCTTCGCCGTCAATGCGCGGCATGTCATAGAGTCTCGAAGACGACCTGAAGTGCAATTCAGATTGCAACTTAAGAGCGATGCAGCCGTGCAGACCACGCCAGAAGCGCTATGGTTTCCGGCACATGCACTTGGCCTGCTGGTCTAATTTACCGGTTTGCAGAACCGGCTTGGATTGCGCAACGCATTCACCGTGTGTGAAACCGCGTAACGCTTGGGTTACGGGACGGCTTCGCAAGGCGTCGCTCAAGCCCAGTCGGATTGCCCTCCGACCGTTTACAAGATGTTTCAATAAGCTCTGGGTTCACGACGAATTTGGGCCAGTTTTCATTCCGCGGACTGTCCGGAGGGCCCCTCGCCTTTATAGTGACTTCTTAGGAGTTTCTAATATGCACGACCTGATTAATGGATTGAGACTTGATCCCGGTACTCGAACACTCGGGCAATTGCTGCAAGAGCGCGAATGGGCCGTCAATGAAATCGCGCGCCTGCGACGCCAGAATGCGCAACTTCCATCGAAGACAGCGGCATCAAAAGCAGGTAACAAGTCGCGCTCCCAGTCGACGGCACCACCAGAGATCGTAGATTCAGTACTGAGTTCCCATCGGCTCCTTCGGATGTCTGATATCTGCCTGCTTGTGGGTCTCTCACGCGCGGCGATCTATAAGCTCCGGTCTGCGGGCAGGTTTCCCGCTCCGGTAGAGCTCGGGCTGAAGAGTGTGCGCTGGAGACTGGCGGATGTTCTGGCTTGGCAGGCTTAGTGCGGCGGAGTTACCCTCCCCGGTGCAGTGAGAATTCCCTCTCAAGGCTGCAACACGGGATCGAATCCCGTAGGGAGCGCCATTTAATCAATGAGTTACGATTACTGAATCCAATCGTATCCCCCAAATGTCTCCCAAAATCGGCGGTTCGATGCCTTACCGGATACTGACCCACGGCGCGCCCATCGTCACCGAGACCGTGGGACTATACGAAGACAGCGCCGGGCGCCTGCGCGCCGCGGTTAGCTGGCTCCGAGGACTCGGAGTCGATCTCGCGCCGACGCGCTTCGGCCACTACCTGGACGAGATGGAGAGTTACGCAGCGCACCTTAAGACCGGCGCCGCCGTGGAGCACACGCCCCGGTTCTATGCGGCATCCGCCGACGGGCATGTGCTCATGCAGCTGCATTCGCTGCTGTCCGGCCGATATGACCGGTACGTCATGGACCGCATCGAGCGGGCGAGCAAGGGCACCGATTCCGTACTCGATGAGACCGGTGACAACAGCGACGCGCGCAATTTCGCATTCGAGCTGAGCATCGCGTCGTGGCTCGTGAGCTGCGGGCTCGAGCTGAACTGCGCCGATCCGGCAGACGTGGCCGGGCACATCGCCGGCCGGTACCTGATCGTGCAGTGTAAGCGCGTCCGGAGCGCGGCGCAGGTCGAGAAGCGCGGAGCGCATGCCGCCAAACGACTACGGGAGCGCCTCGACAACCCCAATCACGAGAACATGATTGGCGCCGTCGCCTTCGACTTCACGCCGCTGGCGAACCCGGGCCTGGAGCCGGTCCGCGCCGCGACGATCGATGCCCAGATCCTTTGGGCTGCCGGGTACGGGTCGGTGCGGCCGATAATCCAAGAGAATGCGCGGCACTGGAGAGCCTGGAACCATCCGCAGATCGCGGCTGTATTCAACCGGGTACTCGTCGCTGGCGCGAGCTTCGGCCCCTCCGCGTTGCTGTATCACTTCATCTTCCAGGGGTTGCATTCCTTGGCAAGTCCTGGAACGCAGGAATCCGCCTTCATCGATGATTTCAACCGGGCGGCCCAGAGTGGCGCAGTCCTTGGCGCCGGAGAGGAGCGCAAGATCACGCTGTAACGCCGGCGAATATGATGGCGTGCCGGCCGCGTCGCGGTCTATCGACTCTCGAGCAAAGGAGTTTCTCAAATGCCCGCAGTCATTGGCACGTGGCGCGAAAATTGGAAGCAAGTTCTGACCAGGCATAGTGTGCAGCTCACCGCGATCTACGACCTCATTTGCCGGTACCACGACACCTACCGGCACCCCAGCAGGGAAGAACTAATTCTATCCGTGCCACACGCGCTTGGTGAGAATCCAGGGTATCGCTCTGTACAGAGCTGGCCGAATTACTCGGAGCCGGGCGTCTACATCATGTTGAATGATGCAAAGACACAAGTGCTGTACGTCGGGCAGGCGGAAAAACTGGGTTATCGCCTGAGTACATGGCTGCGACACGGCACCCATGAGTCACGAAGGATGCGCGCCTGGGAGATCAAGCCAGCGCACGTCGCGGTTGTCCCTGTCCAAGAAGATCACGAGGCCGCCTCGCTGGAGAGCTTCTTGATTAGGCGCCTGCACCCGAAGGAAAACACCAAAGGAATCCCCGACCAGTCCGAGAACCGGTTCCGCAGCGAACAGGCGGGCGAGTCAAGTTTCTGGGTGGATGGGCGTTGGTATTCTCACCAGCCGGCCGAGAAGCGCGGTGACTGACTGCGTGCCTCGAATTGAAAGCCCAGGCTCGATTCGGTCGTTACTTGCGCGGCTGCCGAGGCGTGTAAACCCCTGATTTCTATAATTGTCCCGCTAACTGCCATTTCTGGCAGTTGCGCGCCCACTTGGGGAGGTAGACGCTTCTCCGAGTAACAGACAAAAAGACAGGGGCGTACCAATGAGAGACATAGTCACGCTCTTGATTGGCGCAGCTATCGGCTGGTGCGCCAACTGGTTCTTTTATCGGCGCTCGCGCGCAGATAGTGCTGCGACGGCGGAAGCGCAGTTGCGCCACCTACGAACTCTGATTGAGGCGGCGGCGGCAGCGGGCCATATCGAGCCCGTACGTGATAGCCAGGGCACAGTCACTGGCGGGCGTGTCATTCGGCCTGTGGTGCAGACTGGCGCTATGGCAATGGAAGGACAAGCCCCGATAGTGGAAGTGCGCGCAGGTCCTTCGACAGCTCACGGGGCAGGAGTCGTAACAGCTGCAAACCCTAAGCTGTGAAAAGCGCAGCAGTCTCTGAGGTGCGGATCGGGGGGCCCGCTCCTAAAGGGCGAAACGGGTAGACGCTCGCGGACATGCTGCCGACAGATGTCATTAACTGCATCCGCGATTCGATCGACGCCGAGCTGCCGATGCGTGACCAGAGCGTCTTCGAGAGTCTGCAGCGATCTGGCAGCGAATTTGCAGCGCGAGGAACGCTGACTTCCTCGATGGCGTTGCAGGCTCGGGCGCGGATCGGCTGCGATGAGCTCGCGGTGCGCGCCGACATTATTTGGGGATTAATCAGGCGCTGCCACCGCGTGTTCGGCATGCCGCTGGATGATCAGCTCGCCGAGGACCTGCAGCAGCTGCTACGCGAGCACTTGGCCAGGCAGGCCGACGTCGTCACAGGAATGGTCGACAGCAAGCCGTCAGGGCTGGGCCAGCAATGGCAGGCTCTGATTCGCCCCACGGTAAAGCGGCGCCACGAGGAGCTGTTCCGAAAATTCACCAACGAAGCGCGCATCTACGCACAAGCGACCTCGCTTGCTCCCAAGGAACAATCGAGCACATACACATTTCGCGGCCCGGTAGGAGCGGTGCAGCCAGGAGAAAACGCAGTCGCGCACGTTCACATCGATGCCACTGGCGCCACTCGTCTGGTGCAGGCGCTCGAGCAACTTCAGGCCGCGATTCCCCAGGCCACTGGAATGACGCCCGAGCACCATGCGAATAATGAGGAGCTGGTGCGCGATTTAATCGCCGCCTCGCGCGCGCCCAAGCCGAACGGACCGAAGCTTGCGGGCCTGCTCAACGGTGTTGCAATCACGGTCCAGACCGTAGCCGCGCTGCGCGGGGCCTGGGACTTGGTGTGCGATGCCGCGCGCGCGATGGGTATTCCCGTGTCTTAGCGATGGGTCTGCAGCGGGCGGTAACGGATCTTGCGCCTTACCTTAGGTTGAAGGGAGATAACGCACCAATGAAAAGTCTACAGGCACTGACAAGCGACGATGTGATGGCCGCCTTCAATGGTGATCGAACACTGGAGTTCACTGTCCTCGAACGAGCCACCCTATTCCGAAAAGTGTTCCCGCAGCTGGACTTCTCGAAGCCCACCGAGATCCCCCCGACTCCGATAGCCTTGAACTCCGACACAATTGCTTGGGCGATCTTGCATGGCGGAGACACAATGCACGGCCAGTACGCATCACTAGTGTTGCTGATCTACTGGTCTGGCGGGACGATAACGTACACGAGGACCTCTCCCGACGAGTACGTCGCGTCCGTTCGATGGCCTCCGCGGCCGCAGATGTAGCCTGCGTCGATCCATTTAGACGCCACAACCAGAACGGAGTTATTGGCGTGAGAGGACTTAGAGATGTTGAGCATCGACATAGTTACCTGTATCCGCGAATCAATCGACGCTCTGATGACGCCGCGCAACCGTGAAACCGTCACAAAAGTACAGCAATTACTACTACCAGCCCACCGCGACGGTGCATTGGCTGACAACGCAATATCCGGTCGGCGTCAGATCGGCACTGATGAACTCGAACACCGAGCCTCGCTTATCTGGCAGCAAATCATGCGCTGTCATGAACTCTACGGAAGCGTCGTTGATCAGCAGACGGTCGTCGACCTACAGCAGCGACTCGCCGAGCACATTGCCGCGCAGTGTACGGCCGTGCTTACCGCGATCGATCAACCCATTGTGGGACATATCCCTCCCAGCGTAAAAGCGGACATCCGAGCTACCGTCCTGACGCGGCGCAAGGAGCTGATCGACTATTACAACAACGAGTCGCGCCTTTATATTGAGCAATTACGACGTCCGCCTGCAACTTTGCCGAGTGGTGTTCACATTTACGGCCCGGTGGGCGCTGTGATGACGGGGGCCAACGCGACCGCCCACGTGCACATGGATGCAGCAGGGCGTGATCGTTTCGTCGAGGCACTCGAAGCCTTACGTGAGGCAATCGGGCGTATTCCCGAACTGACGGTCGATCAGCGAACAGAGAGCCGTGATGTGATTGCCGAATTGACGACCGAGGCCAATGCGCAGCGGCCAAATACCATGCGGATACGCGGATTGCTGGCGGGATTGTCAACCGGCATTCAGACAGCAGCGTCAGCGCGCGGCGCCTGGGAGCAGTTGCGCGACGCGGCGATGGCGATCGGCGCCTGGTTTCAATGACACTTCGCCAACAAGGGGCCCGCTGCCGCACTGCCTTCACATTTATCTGCGCTGATATTGAACGCACGACGCCCCTTACTAACGCCGCAGGCAGCGGATAGACTTTAGAGAATGGTAACGAGTGTCCGATCCGTATTTTTGGCGTTACTCTTCGCCCTCTTCGTTATGGGCCAGTCCGCTGTAGAAGCAGCGAATTGGCAAGAGATCAAAGTCGACAGCGACGCTCGGACCGCGATTGACCGCGCCAGCGTCAACTTAGTCGGCGGTGTGACAGAAGCGTGGTTCCGAATCTTCTACTATGCTGGCGGTAAGGTCCCCGAAAGCGCGCGCGTGGGCTCGCCGCAAGCTGTCCCGGTATATTCCTACGTGTTGATGCTTCTGGCCTTCGACTGCAGCAGGAAAACGATCGCGACCCTACAAACAGCCTACTACAACACCGCCGACGAGGTCGTCGGACGCTGGTCGGCCGTCGCTACTCCGCGCGAATTGGCGCAGCACATCGTCCCGGAATCGGTCGGCGAGCACTATTTAGAGGAAGCCTGCCGGCGGCGCTGATGACAATAGGGATGGCGGTTGCACTCAAACCCATCGATCACCCTTATCGATGGCGAGGGTCGCGCATGCGAGCGGATGCACACCGGGTCACGGTAGCACCGCCTCCAGGCCGCGTTGGAGAGTCCTCTATGGGCAGCGGAGCACACATATGAAAATCCTGTTCACGACGCTGTCGCTCGCTTACTTCCTACAGCCGGCATTCGCAATCGACTACTCAAAGCGCGTCTTCACTCGTGTCGGCGCGATTGTATGCCCGCTAGAGTCATTTATGGATGTACGCGCAGGGCATAGCACTTCAGATATGACACGCATGTTTTCCGATCCGAACGATAGAGAGATGCATGCGCACGCTCAGCATTGCGAAGTATGGCAAGCTGGGGTTGTGATCTCTGTAGCCCCCTCCTTTCTCATAGACGAGTGGTTCCCTGAAGGGATCCCGCACGTTACGGACAATAAGACATTGCTATTGCTTTACGATACATCAGGGGATCGCTTGCGGTGGTTGGTAACCGCCGTGGACGAAGTTACCAATAGTCCGACCGGGTAAGAGCATCATCAAGCGCCGTACGATTGGCAAACACGATATGCCTCTCCAAATCCTCTGGTGCTCGCGGTGCTCGACCGCCTTCACTTTCAGCGGCGCTCGTGTCGAGCGCACGACAGGCTGCAAGCTCGCCGTTCGTCACATGGACTGCGGCGCGCTCAACGAGATAGTCCCCTACGGCACGAGCAGGGACGGCTGCGAGCTGTACAAGGTTGTCGGCGAAGCGTGACCGATGCATTGAGGATGTCTCGGTGAATCGCATGGCCAAGACAACGGAACATAAGGACGGCAAGTCAATGCCAGAACCACTCACGACAACAATCACAATTGCGATGTTGAAAAAGCCGATCGAGGAGCTTTACAAGGCTGCGGAAGGCAGCGTGAAGCGGCGACTAAAGGCTGCGCAGACTTCGCAGGCTCTTCGTGGAATCTATAAGGCAATGTCATCGATTCTAAAGGTTAAGACCATGTGGTCTATGGAGAAAGAGGTAAAGCTTACGGCTTTCTACTACCCGTCAAAGGTGAGTATAGAAGGGAAGATCCGGGCGATTGATTGTGTACAAGAAATCGAGCAAACCAAGAGTTACGTCATTCAGGGAACTGTCGGGCAGGGCAAATCCATTTTCCTACGGTACCTGTGTATTCAAGAAATAGCGCGAACCAAGCGGGTACCAATTTTCGTCGAATTACGGCGATATGACGGGAAAAAGGAGTTTAGACAGTTCCTCACGCGCGAGTTTGAACGATACGGGTTGCCGAGCGATGACGAGACTTTTGAGTTTTTGGCGACCTCTGGGAGGCTTGTCTTGCTTTTAGACGCTTTTGACGAGATAGAGCTGACTTTGGTGACGTCGGTGATTTCTGAAATTGAGAACCTAGTGCAGAAGTATCCGGACCTACAAACTGTGATCACTTCTCGACCAGAGAGTGGTATCGAAAAGTCACCGCATTTTCGAATTTATTCACTCGCACCGCTGCTACCAAACGACCATAAGCCATTTCTTCATAAAATCGTGCCAGAGGACGCTCAGGTTGAGCGGATAGTGGACGCGATTTCCAAAAGCCCGATGGAGATAAGAACGCTGCTTGGTACACCACTCTTGCTTACGCTCCTGGTCATTGTCTACAACGCGACGCAGGAGGTTCCGCCGACAATGTCGGCATTCTACGAGGAGCTTTTTCGTACTTTGTTAATAAGGCATGACAGCAGCAAGCCCGGGTTTCATCGTAAGCGGGCGTCGCGTCTGAGTGATTCCGATCTCAAGCGGCTGTTTGAAGCGTTTTGTTACGCCGCGAGACAACAAGAGCTCTTGGTGTTCAATCACACTGTTTTGGAAAGGCTTTTGGACTCGGGGTCCGCACTAACCGGGGTGCGCTGCTCGGCGGACGGCTTCGTTAAAGATATCACTCAGGTTGCCTGCCTGATGCAGAGGGAGGGCTTTCAATATCAGTTCATTCATAAGAGCGTCGCGGAATTCCATGCGGCCTCGTTTATTTCGCGATCATCAAATGACACGGCGCTGAAGTTTTACCAAAAAGTTGCAACTCAGCATAAGTGGTTGAAGTGGAGACAGGAACTGGAATTCCTGTCTCAGATCGATCGATATAGGTTCTGCAAGAATTTTTATATTCCATCGGCGCGAAAAGGGATAGCTCTATTCGGGATTGATGCTCTAAGTCCAGGAAGCAATCCGACAGTCAGTACGGATCATGCAAAGGCTTTCCTAATGGGCCCGATTGCCGGAGCGATGCCGATAGATCCGGCGGCGCCGCCCAACCGGTCCGCTGTGCCGTTCCGTGTGACGTGGGGGCAGAGCGCAAATTATGCCACGCATGAGACTACGGGCTTTATAGTGCGTGAGACGATTATGCTTCTGCAGCAGCGCATTCCCTTGGATCACCGTATCTTTTCGAGTCCCACGGTAGAGATGCCACTGGGTTTTCTTATCGAGGAAACCAATCTTCTACCTGAGGTTGCGGTGATGATGACGATGGCTGTGCGCTCCTTAATTGAGAAGGTCCAGCTTATAAGTTCGGAGTTGCAACGAGAGGAACAGGCGAGGGAGTTCATCGATCCTTGATTTGGTGCTGGCACCTTGCACTAGGTAACAGCTGGTACAGGCGCATGTTGACCCATCGAGGAGCGATGGACGATCAGTCCGCGAGCGCCAATCGGTGGCGTTGTAAATAATCTTCAACGGTCGTTGAGTATAGTTAACACTGCGTGGGCAAAGCAGAGTTAAGGCGAGAACCTCATTCAGCCGACGCACATGCTCGAAGGCCGCCAGACGCGTGAGCGCATCGCGTTCAGCTTCAGCCACGGGCTGAAACTCGCTCTGACTCCTTTGGGATTACGCCATGAGCCGGCGCCAGCACCTCGGCCATGGGCGCGTCGAGCAAAGGGCGTCGTGTGTCTTCGCCGTTTTCGAGGCTTGTCTCCAGGCGCGGATTCGGGATTGCTCGGGGAGTAGTGGCAGAGGAACTTGTAGCCCTACGTCACTATGACATCGCGCCCGTTAGGGCATCACGCCCGCTGGCACTCCGTTCCCAGACGTAATCGTAGACAAGCTCCGCGGCGGCATCAGTCTCATCATCAGTAAACGGTGGACGCGGAAGAGACTGATACAGTTTATCAAGGATAAATATCTTCACCTGGGCCTGAGTCGTCTCATTCTGTAGCCATCCAGGCATGGGCCGGACCAAGTCCTGCAGAGATGAAAGCAAAGCCCGACTTGCCTGCTTCAGTCGCTCTCGATCGTTTTTGCTGATGCTGTCTCTGAACAACAGGTCGAAGAGGGCCAACTCATCATCGGTCAGCCCCTCCACCGCAGCCCGCTTTTGCTCTGCATCGAGGCTGGCTGCAAGGGCCACAAGCTGCGCGAACGTGGCCTCGACGGTGGCCCGGTCCTTCTCGCGGTTGTAGTCCGCGATGATCTCCTGGTACTTCCTGTAGTAGTCCATCCGCATGGGGTTTCGGGCGAGCATCTCGGCCAGCTTCTTCTCCACGACCTCCCGGATGTCTTGCAATGCCGCGTGCTTACGTCGCACCTTATTCGCAAATTCATTCCGCAACTTTTCAAAATCGATCTGGCTCAGATCCACCTTGAGCCCCTCGGCGTGGTCACCGCCGGGCGCTGCTACCCGGATCGCCTCGTTGACTATGCGATGAAGCTCCTTGAGCAGCTCTGTCACGTCCGCCGTGTCGCGCCGGTCCTGCAGTTTCTTGTAGATCGCCTCGACGTTGTCGTGCCGCTCAGCATAGGCTAGCGCGCTCGGCTCCATCAGCAATGCCTTGAAGCGAATGAACACCTGCCGGGCCATAATCTCGAAGCGGCGTTTGGCTTCATCCGAGGTGTAGAGCGCATCCACGGCGTCGCGCAGGGCTTCGATACGGGCGAAACCGGTTGCGCCGTGGAGCCGATTCGCATCGAAGCCAAACCCGAGCAGGTGCTTCTCCGCCTCCTCGATGGCCTGGAGCAGACTCGCAACGAGTTCCTCGATCGGGGCCACAATGCCGACGCCCCCGCCACCTCCGTCCTCGTCGCCCAGCGCGTACTGCGCCAGCGCCTCACGCAGGCTCTTGAGCATGCCGTTGTAGTCCACGATGACACCGCAGTCCTTGCCGGGAGACACACGGTTGGCACGGGCGATAGCCTGCATCAGGTTGTGGGCTCTCATCGGCTTGTCGATGTAGAGCGTCGCGAGGCACTCGACGTCAAAGCCTGTGAGCCACATCGCGCAGACGATCGCCACGCGGAAGGGATGCTGCGGGTCCTTAAAGGCGTCCTCGACCGTCACCTGCTTGCCGTCGGGCGTATGGAAGCCGGTTTTCATCACCATCCGGTGTGGAATGATGTCGAAGCCCCACTTCTGGAAATCGCGGACCTCGTTCTGCGCTTCGCTGATGACGATCTCGATGATCGTGCTCTCCATCCACCGCACTTGCCTTCGTACGGCGTCGAGTTCGGCAGCCAGGCGCTCTCGGATTTCCGGGTCTGTCGTTGCGACAAGCTCCGCCTCCTTGCGCAGAATGAGCCACTGGATCTGGCTGAGCTTGGACTTCCAGCGCGGCTCGATACGCTGGAACATCCTCGCGCAGGTGATCTTGTCGATGCACACCAACATCGATTTGCCCGTCTGCCAGCGCGTAGAGCAGTGGTCCACGAAGTCCTCAGCCAGCTTGTCCAGTCGGTCGTCGGCCGTGATGATCTCGTAGTCCTTGCCGAGCAGGTTCTCCAGCAGTGCGACCTGATCTGGATCGAGATCGGCCTTTTCAACCGCGTCGGCAATCCGATCGTTCAGGTCCAGGCGGGCAAGTCCCAGCTTCTCGCCTCTATTCTCATAGACCAGCTTGACCGTGGACTGGTCCTCCACCGATCGCTTGAAGTCATAGCGCGAGATGTAGTGGCCGAAGATCCGTCGCGTCAGCTCGTCGTGCTTGAAAAGCGGCGTGCCGGTGAAGCCGATGAACGAGGCGTTGGGCAGAGCGAGGCGCATATTGCGCGCGAACCTGCCTGCCTGCGTGCGATGCGCCTCGTCCGAGACGACGATGATGTCGTCGCGTAGGCTGTAGGGCTCGGTCACAGGTTGATTAAACTTGTGAATCAGGCTGAAGATGAAGCGGTGATTACCGCGAAGGATCTCCTGCAGATCCTTGCCCGAGGCGGCGCGCGGCGTTTTCTCGTCCGACACACCGCAGCCGACAAAGGTGCGCCAGATCTGGTCGTCCAGATCCTCACGGTCGGTCATCATGAGAAAGGTAAAGTTCCCGGGTACGACTCGTCGAACTTTCTCTGCGAAGAACGCCATCGAGTACGACTTGCCGCTGCCTTGCGTGTGCCAGAAGACGCCCAGGCACCCCAGGTCCTCATGTGCCCGCCTTACCAGCGGCAGCTCATCGTCTTCCACGCCATGAGCGGTTGGGGGTAGATAAGCCGAGTCAGGCGGTAGCGCCGAGGCAACCTTCAGTGCTTCCGGCTTCGGCACTCTGTATTCAATCGTCCGCTTTGCAGGCGGAAACCGTCGCTTGAGTTCTTCCTGGTGTACCACTGATCCGACGGCTCGATTGACGCCGAGCACCTGGTGGTTGCGCGCGACGATCTTCCGTGTACCGCCCGCTCGACTGTCGTCGAACAGAATGAAGTTCTCCACCAGATCCAGCAGGCGCTCCTTGGCGAGCATCCCGTCGAGCAGCGCTTCGGCATCTAGGCGCGCCTTGTCCGTCTCAGTGTTGCGCTTCCATTCAACGAAGTGCTCCCAATTGCTCGTGATCGAGCCGTAGCGGGCCTGGTCGCCGTTGCTCACAACCAGGAAGGCGTTGTGATGGAAGGCATGAGTGATGCTGTGCTCGGATAGGTAGTCGGTCAGGTTGTCGTCAAACCCGGCTCGGATGTTGCGATACACCGCCTTCAACTCGATGAACACCACAGGAAGTCCATTGACGAAACACACCAGATCGGCCCGCCGGTTGTAGTGCGGCACGCGCACGCCCTGTATCTTCAACTCGCGCACAGCGAGAAAGCGGTTGTTGCTGACGTTTCTGAAGTCGATGACGTGTGCGTGCGCGTGGCGGGTCTCGCCCGCGGCATCCCGCCACTCCACTGGCACGCCGCCACGGATGAATCCGTAGAACTCCCGGTTATGTTGGATCAGCGATCGGGCGAAGTCGATGCGGGTGAGCTTCTCGATCGCCTGTTCGCGCGCCGATTCCGCAAGATCCGGATTCAGGCGCGCGAGCGTCGCGCGCAGGTCCCGAACCAGCACGACCTCACGCTCGGAGGCTCGCCCCAGCGTTCCATTACGTCCGAATATTTCGGCGTTGTAGGCATAGACGCTTTCCCAGTCCAGTCGATCACGGAGGTGGTCCGCAAACGTCTGCTGGACAAGCCGGTCTTCGCTATTGATGTCCGATATCATCAATAGGACGGCGTCTACGCCTTCCTCTCTGCTTGGGCTGCCTCTTCCGGCGTCATGGACATCAACTTCACATTTAACGCCGAGGCGATCGCGTTCGCGCGGCGCGAGACGAAGGTATAGTAGTCATCATCTTTAACGCCATACGACTCCATGTCGTTGATCAGATGCGTTTGCAGTGTCTTGGCGATCGACTTATTGGTCTTCGCGAACTTGCCGACGTAACTGCTCGGTGACTTCTTGCCGATTCGGTGTTTATTTGAATAGCCGTCGATTAACGTGATGTTCGCAATTAGGTTCGGCTCCGCTTTGGGGTCGGCGGCGTTGAGGTACCCTTTCGGGAAGAAGTGGTGATAGTTGCGGCTAGTGGCAATCTTTAGGTTACTGTTATCCAAGATAACGATCCCATTGGTATCGAAGGACTTGGGCTGTTGATAGGCCAACAGGCACAGAACAGCCTTGCAGTAGGCATTGCCAGCTGAGAATGAAGTCTCCTCAATGGCTTCCGCGTCTACCGCAAGTTCGCTACGCTGATAGCTCGGCGACTTGCCCTTGGCAATCGCGTCCATCCGGTTGAAATCTTCTGCCAGCTTGGATTCAGTGGCAGAGCTATAGCGCTCCGTCAGTCCTACCCAATAGAAGAACTGCTCCAGTAATCGTGCCTGATCGTTGTCGGCCTTCCTGTTGCCAATCGTATGGAAGAAATAAGTAATCGGCACCACGGCGGCCGGGTACGGCACCAGTTGCGAGACCGGAACCCGCAGTTCCGACCGGATGAAATCGATGGCCATGAACAGCGCCGTTTTCATCGGCTCCCAGCTGGTGATGAATGTCTGGCGCTTTATCTTAAGGATGTCGCGGCTTCGCACGGCTTTTAGAGCGATTGCCGCTACGCATTGCATGATAATTGACTCTGGCAGTGTCTCGAACTTCGCGGCCGCCAGGCACTCCTTTTCCTCGTCAGAGCCATCCCGCAGCGTCTCGTATCGCTCGGCCAAGTCGAAGCCTTGCACCTCGTCGTAGGTCTTGGCAACCATAATCTCAAACACGGTCAGCACCTTGCCGCCGGTGTTGATGCGCGAAAAAACCTCGCAGGCCACCTCGATCGGATAGTCCTTGATCGTGATCGTCGAGAAGTCGTAGGTCGTCAGCGTGTTCCTATAAGCCTGTATCTGGTCCGCCTGGTCGTGGCCGAGGGTTTTATAGAACGAGCCCAAGGGCTTGCTCAATACGTCATGCACGGGCACATATTGCTTACCTTCGACTTTCTCGGTGACCACGATCTGCTCGTCCCGCTCGGGGTCATAGTCCAGGTTGATGAAGATGTCTTTGTAGTCAATCTCCTTGCCGTCTTTCGTGAGGCGGATACCTTTCCTGATGGCGTACAACGAAGTGATGCGTTGTTGGCCGTCCAGAATGTATTGCGCATAATCACCTTTGGGTGTCTCGGGCAATTTGTGATTGCCAACTTCCTTGTAGCTACGGAGTTCCTCCTTCGTCTTCCAGAAGATGAACGTGCCGATCGGGAAGCCTTTGAGGATGGAGTCGATCAGTTTGGCGGACTGCTCCTTGTCCCAGACGAATTCGCGCTGGAATCGTGGCAGCTTGATCTGTCCAGCGTCTATCTCGACGAACAGTGCCTCGTACTTCTTATTATGATTGTCCGGCTGCAGCAGGACCGCCGCTCTCGGCGCTGGGACAGGATCCCGTGCGGCTCCAGCGACGAGGGGTTCTCGATTCTTCTTTGGTTTCATACTGGGATCTCCCCGTTCATCAGGCGCGGCAGCAGCAGATCGCGAGCCGCGCCTAGCTTCTCGTTTTGTTCCATCAAATTAGCCACCTGCCGAAAGATCGGCGCGACGATCTCCTCGAACAGTAGAATATTCCTTTCGCTGGGCACGATGAATGGAATCAGCTTAAATGTATCCACGACAATGGCATCGAAGACGGCGCCGACGGCGTGTTGCTTGAAGTGTTCTATGGCTTCCTTGAGCGCGCAGAACAGAAAGAGCTGTGATACGTGCCCTTTGCCAATCAGCGCGTAGCAGGACTGGCTCATCGCCATGGCGTGCGACGCAAGATTGAGCTTGCCAACGGTGCCTCGCGCCGAGATGAACACCGTGTTCGTGGCGTAAAGCTTGCTATTGCAGCTCTTTAGCCCAAGCTCCGTGATGGAGCGCTCTGTTTGCAGAACATATGAGGTGTCTGATGCATCCTTCGGCGTATAGAAGGGAATCTCGCCATCCCAATAATCGGTCACGGCGGTCTTAGGGGTGCCACCGCTAAGCACCTCCATCGCCGAGTACGCTGTCGAACTATCCCACCCGTCCGGCACGCCGTTGGTGATACGGGTGTGCTCGTGTCCGGGAAATCGGAGGCGGACGAACCACTCGCGATAGAGCTGCCGTGCCGCCTCTTCCAACAACACCATCCTCCGCCGGTTGAGTTCGCTGAGGTCATCGTACGCGGAGAGGATGCCGGCGATGTGGTCCTGCACATCCCGTGGTGGTATTAGAATGCGTAGATCGTGAATATGATTTCGATTTAGCGTCGGGTTCGAGTTGCCAACGTCAAAGCGCTTAAAGTCTATTGTTTTTAGGTAAAAATACACGAACCGTGCGTTATTCCCCCGAAGGTCCTTGCTCCAAAGCGTCGTGTCATGTGGCCAGTAATCAACATCGCAGAAATGCACGGAGCCCAAGGTGCCTTTGCGGCCAATCACCACGCCAGGGCCAGGGGCCCTGCATTCATTGTGGTAGCTCGTCACACCAGACGAAGAAATTACGGGAAACGGGCCATCCGTCTGCTGTGCTTGTGTGATGTCGAATCCCCGCTGGAAAAATACAAGATCTTGCAACCGCGCCTTTTTCCAGCTCTTAGTCAACGGCATTTGGTTCATGCCCCCAACTGCTGGATATTCGCCTGGATCTCCGCCGCGAGCTCCGTCGCCTCTTTGTTGAGGTCGGCCAGCTCGGTGTGGATGTCGCGCAGCGTCTGCTCGAAGTCAAAATCCTCGTCCTCCTCGGGCGGGGCGACGCCGACGTAGCGGCCGGGGGTGAGACTCCAGTCGGCGGCTTCGATGTCCTTGCGGTCCACCAGCTTCACTAGCCCCGGCACGGCCTCAAGCTCGGCTTTGGGAAAGCGGTCTTGCAGCCACGCCACCTGCCGGTGGAAGTAGGCGGGATGTTTCAGTTGCTCGACCGCCGACTTGCGCTCCTCGTCAAGCTGCTTCACCAGACGGCCGGCAGCGCGGCGGTCAAACGCTGCAGAGACAGCATCGTCAACCGCCAGCTCGCCGCCCAGTTCCACCGTCCGCGCAGCGAGCTTGTAGAGCAGGTCCACCTGCTTGATGAGACCGCGAATCGCGTCTGCGCAGGGATCGAACGCCTTGCGTGCCGTGTGCTGGGACTCGTTCTTGTCGGGCAACGCCTTAGCGTATTTGTGGCCGAAGGCGACGAGGCTCTCGCGGAGCTTCTTCGCGTCGGGTTCGTAGAGCGCGGCGGCCTCGCGCAGTTCGGTGACCGCGTCGGCGAGCGGATGCTTCTTCTCGGAATCCAGGTCGGTGGAGTTCGCCACCGCCTCGGCGAGCATATCGAACCGTCCTCGCAGGTCGACAAGCGTTTTATCGAACTGCGCGAGCGCTGGAGGGATGGCGGCGCTCTCGGCGCAGGCGCGCCCCAGATAGTCCTTCACCAGCCCGAGGAACCGATCGCGTTGGCCGCGATAAAGCCACACGATCGATGCAAGATTGCGCATCTGCTCGGGCGAGAAGTCGTAGATCTTGCGGGTGACCTTGCGGTAGATATTGCGCGCGTCGAGCATCAGCACGCTATCCCGCCGCTCGGCCGGTTTGGCGCGATCGAAGTGCCACAGTTCGCAGGGCACGGTACGGGTATAGAAGAAGTTGGAACGGATGGAGATCATCACATCTACATCGCCGGTCTCGACGATCTTGCGGCGCACATCCTTTTCGCCATGGCCGGCACTCGAAGCCTGCGAGGACATGACGAAGCCGGCGCGGCCCGTCGCATTCAGGTAGCTCCAGAAGTAAGAGATCCAGAGGTAGTTGCCATTGCTGACCTTCTTCTGCTTGTTCACGCCTGGTAGCCCGAAGGGCAGGCGCGGATCACCCTTGATGCGCTCGGAGTCCACCAGGTCCACGTTAAAAGGCGGATTGGCCATCACGAAGTCGCATCGGCCCGGTTCGAGGGCCTTTTTTGGACCCAGGTTGTGATCGTCCTGGTAGTAGGTGATGGCCTCGGCGATCTTGCCCTCCAGACCGTGGACCGCCAGGTTCATCTTGGCGATGCGGATGGTGTCGCGGTTCTTCTCCTGCCCATAGAACACGACCTTCTTCGCGGTGTCGCCTCCCTCATCCTCGATGAAGTGGCTTGACTGCACGAACATGCCGCCCGAGCCGCAGGCCGGGTCGAACACCGTACCGTGGCCCGGCTCGATCACATTGACGATGGTCTGCACGATTGAGGATGGCGTGAAGAACTCGCCGTTGTCGTGCGCCTTCTGGATCGAAAACTTGGCGAGAAAGTATTCGTAGATGCGACCGAAGACATCGCCAGTGGCCTGCTTGATCTGCTCGCTGTTGAATAGGCGCATGAGATCTTCGAGCACCTTGGTCTCGAAGATGCTGTAGTCCTCCGGCAGCACGCCGAGGAGCGGCTCGAACTCGGCTTCGATGGCCGTCATCGCCTCGGTGACGAGCTTGGGAAGATCGGCGCCGCTGGTGGCAGCCTGCTGCATGATGTAGTCGTACCGCGCCTTCTCTGGCAGGTAGAGCGAGCGGCGCGCGACATAGTCCGCCGGGAGCACCTTGCGCTTGGGCATCTTGCCGCTCGCCTGGTCGGCTTCGATCTGACGGTGGGCGGCGTCGAACCGGTTGGCGGCGTGGCGGAGGAAGATGACTCCCAGCACCGGCATGAAGTAGTCGCTGGAGGTGAGCTTCGAGTTGGCTCGGAGATTGTCCGCTGCCTCCCAGAGGTCGGCTTCGAGTTTCTCGACGTCTTTATATGCATCGGCATCCATGGTTTGCGTAGTCTACCGACGTTCAAGACATCGATCCGTAAGTCTGTGACCTGCAAGCTGTCCTTACCGTCCCATCGCTCCTTGCAACTCGACGAGGCCATGAACGGGTCAGGGATAGTGCCCGCGGCGACCCGGACGCTCTCTCTGCCGGTTCCACCTGATCAGAGACATATCGCTACCCGTACTGTCCTGAGATGGGGTCTACGGACAGTTGGTCTGGGCGGGCATGAGTGGATCAGGGACTTAGCGTCACTCTCGCCGCCCGTCCCGATTACCGAAAACCGGACAGTTCGCCTTAGGAGGCCCTCAAGCCCCGAAGGCCGGCCCGCCGGCCGATGCCGCTGCGCCGACCGAACTCTGCCCTGCGCACCCGGGAGTACCTGACCGCTGGTGACCGCCTGTCACGTCCTAAGAAACTCAGGTCTATTCATACCAGCGTCGAGTCACTTTCCGACGGGACAAAGGCAAACTGTGAGGCATCAACCCGCCTCCACGTGCTCGGGTTGGCACAGGTGGAAGTCGACGAAGCCCAAACCGCGACCGCCCACCTGTCGTCGAATGCGCTCGGCGAGTACGTATCCGGCGGCAACACAGCCGACAAACGGGGCCCCGACCGCGCGTGTCGCAAGTGTGGTCACGCCGCACGCCTCGGCCCCCTCTTTAAGCAGCTGTCGATACGCAGGCGCCAACGGCGCGCGCGATTCGGGCTCCGCTGCCCATAGCGTTGCCGCTTTCGATGGGCCGGGAAAAGTCCGCACCCGCATGCCTCGAAAATCCGCAATGCCTGAGCCCAAGCCAGCATCGATCGTGAGACGAAAGCCCGCTGCTTCAATCACCCGACGCGCGGCCGCGTTATCGACGCCGAACAGGGCCGTGCAGGGCTCGTCCGATCTCACACGCTGGGCTTCATCGAAGCGTCGCTCAATGAGCGCGGTCTTGTATCCGCGGGCCTCGAGCCAGCGCGCCACGACGCGGCTCTTACTCCGCCCGAGGTCCGAGGCGTGACTGACCATCGAAGTAGAGAGCGTTGACTGTCCCACTACATCGACGTCCTGAAGGAACAGGGGCCGTGAACCGGGCGGCAGAAATCCGAGCGTCCATGCGTAAGCCTGACCGAGGTGCCCGAGCCCGATCAGCCACAATGCATCTTGCGGTGGGTATTCCGTAGCGGTCTTCGCAAACGGCGATGTCGGGTCCCACAGCGACAGATGAACAGCGCGATGTCCTGCATACGGACTATCTTGGCGCAGCATGGAGAAGGCCTCGTTCACCGCCAGCCCTCCGGCCGCCACGCACGCCGGTGCGAACACCGGACCTGTCGGTGCCGATGATCCGATACCGAAGTCCCAACCAGTGGCCCACGCCAGCACATCTGTGCGCGCGACGCGCTCGTCATTGATAACTATGCGAGGCCAGCTCTCCGCTTCGATCAGGGCCCGAGACTTCACCCCCGCCCAGTCCAGAAACGCCTGCAGCCGCGTGCCCTCAAAGCCGGGCACGCCCAGCTCGAAGTCATCGCCTTCAATCAGAACATTGCCCTGAAAGCTGCGCGCGGCGCAGTTGATCGCGGTCAGCGCCACGATCTGCCGGCTGATGTCGTACGCCGATTCGCGGCCCAGGTGGATCTTGACGCCGTAGCGACTGAAGGTGTCCAGCGCCTCAAGGATCGAGCTGGCCTCGCCACTATCGATGAGTAGCTTGAGCAATCGGTGAAAGGAATCGGAATCCATCACGAATCTCCTATGGTGCGACCACCAGCGCGGCGGCTTTACTGCCGAAGCAGCTGAACCACTCGCCCGCACCCAAGTACACATTGAAGCTGACATCGGCCGGCGCAATCACACCGTGCGCGAAGCGCGGGGCAACAAGGGCGATGTGTCCCGGAATCGAGAGCATCGGGTGCTCGCGATCGGACTCGCTCTGCACGGGCTCGTACGGATGGGTATGGATGTCGGCGACGACCTGCAGATTTAAGGCGCTACAGAACTCGGACAAGCGACTGAACGCGGAGGGTTCGAGCTTCACGTAAAGCTGGCGGAGCGCGTTCGGATCGAGCTCGTCGTACGGTATCCAGCGACTCACCACCGCTCTGAGGTCCTGCCTCGCTGCGACTAGAAAGGCGCCGGCCTCGCGGCATCCAGAGCCACGTCTCCACAGATCTTGCATCAAGGTCCGCCAGATCCCCGGTGCAAACTCAAGCGGCTTCGGCGACCAGCTCATGACTTTGCAGGACCTCATGGATCGCTTCGACGTAGTGCGCGAGCCCGATCGCTGGCTTCCAGATCAGCCACGGGTACTCGGCATACCAATTCGGGTGACCCTCGATACTCTGGCGATCGCAGGGAATGTAGAGCGCAGCACCCCCTTTCCAGCCCGGGTTGAACACCTGCGAGACCCGGCCGCCGCGCGGCCAGCGCTGCCGGGGCATGCGCTGCTGCCTCTCCAGGTCCCACACCGTCGCGGTGGGCGGAAGCTCGGGGTAGCCAGTGCAATCAACGCGAAGGATGACGCGACGCTCATCGCGCGCGGCGATCGCCACGATCACCACCGGAAAGTCCTGAGCCAGGAGTTGCCAGCGGCCGCGGGCGACCCCGGCAAGGAAGCGACCCGACTTCAGGTGGACTTCAAGAGCGCGTTGGGCTTCGCACATAGGAGACTTAGCCGTTCACGCGGGTGGAAGGCACGAGATCCAGGCACAGCGCCTTGCTCGGGACTTTCACCAGTGCGCCGATGTGCGTATCCGGATCGGGGCGCTGCTCCGTGCCAGAGATCTGCAGCATCAACTCCGCCGCATCCGAAGCGGGGATCCCGAACTCGTGCGCTGCCCAGCGTTTCACGCGCAGAATCGTGGCACTCGGCCGGAACGTGCGCCGCACGTCGTGCCCCGCGTACCGCACCGTCACATCGATGCCCTTCAGCCGGTGCAGATGCACGCGCAGGCCGTGCGGGATCTCCGTGAGCTTCTCGATGGCGTGCTCGTCGTCGGAGTCCTCGAGATACAGCTGCAGCGCTTGGACCTCAGGGCTCTGCGGTAGAAGGGCGAGCACCTTCTCGCGTAGGCCCGAGGCCCCCACCGCGTGGTCGACTTCCACTGCCTGAACATTACTCAACAGCTCCGATTGAGCGAAGATCATGACCTTCATCGTTCGTCTCCTCGATGGCTCGCGAGGATTCGCGACCTTCTGCCTGAACTAATCGAGGCAACGACGAGAATCAGAAAGCTGTGCTGACTGGGTAATCCCGCGCTCGATCTCACGGATCAATGAGCGAATCGCGACGTGCGGCGCTTACTTGGATTTCGCCTTCTTCTGCGGCGTCTGGGGACAGATCGTCAGGAACGCGCATCGTGCGCAGACGCGTCCGGGCATCGCCGCGCGGTCGCCTTCCTGAAATCGAACCGCAGCGCGGAAACCGATGGTCTTCTCAATAGCCTTCGTCGGCTCGACGGTTTTCTTCGCCTGCGGAACCAATGCATGCAGCATCATGCCCCGCGTGCCCTCACCCGGCATTCCCGCGAGCGCCGGGCGAAGTAATGTTGCGGTCTGCGAGAGCCCGTACTCGGCGAATCGGATCACGTTGAAGGTCGTGATGTATTTGTCGGCGACATTGAATCCCCACGGCAGAGCGATGGAGAGCCCGGCGACACCGGTCTGCGGCTCGACAAAAAGGCCCCCAGCGGCGCGGAACTGCTTGATCTGGGAAATACCGCGGTCGCACACGAGGCGCGCGTGGGCCCAGAGCAACGGATCGAGCGCCGGGTCCGGCAGGTGCTGCGCGGACCACGCCGCCTGCAGATACGTGTCCGGCGCCTTCTTACCGCCTCGCGCTATTTCTCCCAGCGCCTTCATGATCGCCCATCGCGCACGGATCGCAGGCTCCGTGTCTTCCTCGCGTCGCAGCTGCAGCTCGTACCGGTACGCGTACTGCAGGGGGCAGCGTGCGTAGGTTTCGAAACGATCGAAGTCGAGCGGCAGCGCCTTGCCGAGCGATGCGTGCGCGACGGCGGCCGCGGCGGGCGGCTCGGCGGGCGACTCGAAGGTGAAGCTTGCGTACTTCGGCGGATAGTGAAGGAGCTGTGGCGCCCGATCTTTGGGTTTGAACTCAGCATCCTCATAGAGCCACAGGTGTCGCTTTGCGCGCGAGACGGCGACATAAAAGAGATTGTTGCGCTCCACCGCCTGCTCGAAATCCCATTCCTTGCCATCGCTTCCCAACGCCTCCGGCGGCACGATGTCGAGGATACTGTTCGAATCGGTCCAGGTAGGCTTCGTCCCGCCGAATGTGCCAGCGTTCACGTACGTTAGATGGACCGCCTCGTATTCCAGACCCTTGCTGCCGTGTATGGTCTGGATGCGAACCGCATCGAGCGCGGCCGCTTCCGGCGGCAACTCGCGCTCGGCATAAGTTTCCCCGATGCGCTGCCGAAGGCGCTGTCGCATAAGAAATCGCGGCAGGCGCGCCTGCTTGATCTCGCCATCGCCATTGCGAACCGAGTAAGTGAACTGCCAGAGCGCGATTCGCCGCATCCACGCGGCGATGGACGCATCACTCGGATCGGGCATCCCGAAGCGGCGTTCGAGCAGCAGATCACAGACAAAGTCCCAGGGATTGGAGCCGCGCGAGTGCCCCTGCAGGACCATCCTGATCGCGTCGATGGCCTTGAGCCCTGCCGCGGTGACCCCCGGCGGCGGATCCGCAATCCACCGTCCACGTTGCCAGCGCAGATCCGAGGCGGCCGCGGCGAGCAACACGTCGATGTCCTTCTGCGACATCGCGAAAACCGGGACTGTCAGCAATCCCACGAGTGCCTTCGGCTGGCGCTCTGACAGCAGCTGCATGAGGCACAGCAGGCGCTTGACCTCTACCCGCTGCGCGAGCTCGCCGATGAAGAGAACGGGGACGCCATGCGAAGAGAGATACGTGGCCAACGGCTGCCGATCATCAGAGCTGCGGCACAGGACCGTCTGATCGCCGTAGCGAACACCCGCCTCATGACAGTCACCGATCCCGGAGTGCACCGCAGCCGGAATGCCCGCGCGCGTGCTCGCGGTGACGAGACCCGGCCGCACGCCACTCTTGCCCTTCTCCGCTATCATCTTATCGAGCGGCAGACTCGACTCTAAGACATGCAGCTTTCCGGCCTGCTCGACGAGATCCAGAATCTCCTGGCTGCTGCGACGATTGCGCGCGAGCGGATACTTGCGAATCTTCGCCGTGCCGGCTTCTGTTTTGAAAGTCCTATCGAACAGGATGAGGCTGTGGACCGAGGCACCGCGCCAGTGGTGGATCGCCTGCCGCACATCGCCCACGACCCACAGCGATTTCGCCTTGGCTGCGAGCTGACGCATGAGCTCGATCATCGCGAGCGTCACGTCCTGATACTCGTCGACCAGGATGTACTGGAACTCGTCGGCGAGCTCGGAATACGGAGCTCGGTCCGCGCGGATCGCGAGCGCGGGTTTGGCGACGAGGTCGACGAAGTCCACCATCTTCGCCTTCGCCAGAAGGGTCTCATGAGCCTCATATAGCGTCGCCACATCCTCGCGACGCCGCCGGATTTCTTCAGAGTCGGCGGCCAGGGTTGGCAGCCGGACCCGGTACTCGGCGGGACTCACCAGCTCCTCCTTCAAGCGCTTGATGGCGCGGACGACCGGATGCAGCCAGTCGTAGGGATCCTGCACGCGCAGATAGTGCTGAAGCGCGATCCCCGGCAAGGCCGCGGACAGCATCGTCATCGAGTTCAACAGGTCGGCGACATTGAGGTCCGGGTCGAGATCAAAGCGCTGGTGATACTTGCGCAGGAACTCCAGTCCAAACGCGTGGAACGTGCCGGCCCAGATGTCAACCGCACGAGCAATGCCCGCACTCCTCAGCCGCTCCACAAGCTCGAAGGCGGCTTTGTTGGTGAAAGTGAGGACCAGAATATGCGCGGGATCGACGCTCAGTTCCTCGATGAGATATTTCACACGGTGAATCAGTGTCGAGGTCTTGCCCGTGCCGGGCCCCGCGACGACGTTGGCAAAGCGCTCGGCAGCGCGCGCGGCAGCGCTCTGATCATCACTCGCCGGATACAACACTTTGGTGCCGGCGGGTTCCGCCTGAGGCAAAAGCAGCGCATCGAGCATCTGCTGGCGCACGTACTCGATCGGCACCCCGAGATCGTGAGCAATCCGGGCGGGCCCCTGCCCCTTCAAGTATATCTCTCGCACAACGCTCTGCGGCACCAAAAGCTCGCGCGAGAACACGTTCGCCTGCAGTTCCTGGCGTTCGCGCGCACCGTACGCTTCCACAGTGACTACCGCTGGCGATCCCGCACCACCTGTCACCGACTTCAGATGCGCCACCGTCGTGGGTGACTTGTCCGCATCGAGAAACCAGTGACCGAGCTCGTGCGCCACGAGAGCGGCGTGCTTGTCCGAATCGACCGCGTTGCTCACATAGATGTAGCGTTCGTCGCGCTTGAGGACGGCGCTGCCTCCCCCCAGCGCGCCGTAGCCGGGATCGACGGGCTCGATCGCCAGATTCAGAACCGTCTCCACGGCTTTCAGCAGCTCGATCGCCGGAACCGGATCGTCTGCGCGCGCCTTGAGAAGCGTCGCCCGCACCTCCTTGGCCTTGTCCCGGGCCCGTTGGAAGGGATTCATGATGATTCGGGTTAATCCTGAAGGAGCAAAAGCCGCTGCGTTTCCTGCTCCGATAGCCTCAGCGATTTCACCGCCTCCGACCAGGACGTCGGCTGGGTCGCCAATCCTGGCTTCTACATCTCGGCCTTGAAGGATGGCACCGTCGCCGTCGCCCGCGCGCGCTGGAAGCACTCCATCAGTATCATCGCTGTGGATCCAAGCTGGACGACCAGACCATCAAGCACCTTCCGGGGCACCTCGATGGCGCCGACGAGAATGCCACTCAGCAGCGCTGAGGCTGACCCCAGTCCCACTTCCAGGGCGAGCGTGCGCACGCCCGGGCCCTGTACGGCGGCAATCTTCTCCTGTGCCTCGCGCAAGGCGGCGCTCGGAATCGCATAGAGGCGGGTAATCGCTCGACTCACGCCCGACTCGAAGACCTCGCGATTCAGGGGACCATCGAGATCCGATTCATCGAGGTGCTGCACCGTTCGGTGCAGCAAGGCCGCATCGGCAATCTCGCCGGCAACTTCCGGATGCGCCCCGATGAGCGCGATCCAGTCCTTCTGTGTCGGGGCCGGGTTCATTGACCGAAACTCGGCGATTATGCGGGTGGCGGGGCTTTCGTCTCGTTTCCTCTCTTCACTCATACCTGCACTCCTCGGAGCTTTTCCAAACCCCTTTTTAGGTGTTTCTTCGCGGTTGTGATCGAGCAGCCCATGAACTTCGCCATCTGCTCCCAATCCAGGTCACAGACTTTGCGCAAGTACACGGCGTGCCGTTCCTGCGGCTCCAGCGCCAGCAGAGCGCGATTGAGCGCCGCGGACGTCTGCTCTCGAATGGCGGCTACCTCCGGGGTATCCACCGTCTCATCCTCAATCAGTTCGGCATAGGGGCGGTTACTTCCCCGCTCATCCCGCGCGTGCATCGCATCAAGCGACATTGCCTGATTCTTCTGCCTCAGGCGGCCGCGCAGGTAGTCCTCGATTCGTGCTTCGAGGAACACCAGGAAGCGCACTTCCGCGAAGCACACCACCGCTCGGTCTGAGAGGAGCTTGTCCCATATTTCCGATACGATCTCCGCCTGTGTCTCGCTGCTCGAGCTTGTGACACCGTGCCACTGGCTGTTCTTGTGCAAGTACGCACCGACCAACCGTACGACTCGCTCCAACAGCGCGCTCGCGGCGACATCCAGTGCCCCGTTGTGCTGCCCGAAGCGGGCGCGAACGACGGACGCCAGAACCTCCGAGGCGACGTACGCGTCGTTCCGGTAGTCCGTGATGCCCATGCGTCGCTTCGCTTCGGACGCCTCGAGGCGCACAAAAGCCTCACGTGCCTGCTCGTGCTTCGGATCTGGTTCTACCATGTCCTATGCTCTCCCTTTCTGGCGTCGGGCGCCCCTGCTCCTGGTTAATCGACGCGGGTCCAGAAAATCGACACAACACAGTAGCCCGCCGCGCGAGCGTCGCGCGGTATGCTGCCAGGCGGCGCCAACCCGTCCGGCAACCTCGGCCCAGCGGCAGCGCGCGGCGGGCTAAAGGCAGCGGGCACGGAGCGCGACGGTCTGCCGATAAGCGCGCCCGGCTCTTGCTTCTGTGGCAATACCACGCTCGCGACGTGATCGGCGTGGTGGCACTGGAAACCATGTGACAGATCGCAGCGCCGGCGTGCTCCGGAAGCTATGAGCTCATAGCGGTCGGCAGCCATCTACTGCGCGAAGCAGTCATAACTGACCCCCGTCAAGGCGTACGCCTCGAGGGTTCAGGACTGATTGCGGCGTTCCGCGCACCCGCGAGGATCGGCGACTCCGGGATGAACGGGATCGGCAAGACCACGAGCAAGCCCTGCGTCGGCCAGCAAGAGAAGGTTATCTGACATGAGGCATGGGCGAGTATTCCCCGCCCGCGACGCCATGCTACTGGGCCGAAAGTACGGCCGGGATACCGACTGCCACGTGCGCCCATATTTCTATTGCCGCCAGTTGAATTCCAGCGGCGCCGGCGTCTCGCACTCTCTGTAACGCCCGCTCTGGGTTCGCTCCGTAGATTAGATATAGAGCGCGCTGATATCCGATCTCGTTTCTGAAGTATGTAAGCTTTTGGAGATCCTCCCGGATACCGTGGTTCTCCGCCATCACCGACTTGACCTCCATGACCGCATAGTTATTCCCCGCACCTGGTATATGAACGATGAAATCCGGCTTAGGCGCGCGAGCGGTTGCCGCAAAGTACGGGTGCTGGCTCTTGTCTACTTCGCCATTTAGAAAGTACGCGGAATCGGGCGGCCACCTTCGACGCATCTGATGGTAAAGCTCATAGCAATAGACACGCTCTCGATAACGCGGGTCTGCGCCGTGAATCGGCAACAGGAAGTATTCCGGCGCGATACGTGCCGTCGCCCGCTGCAGCACATCAGTGAGTTGATGCATGTGGCTTAGGGGTCAAGTCGTTGAATTAGCGAAACCCCGCCGTCGCGCCCCAAACGCCGAAAACGGGAAAGTCGCCCCGCCCCGGCGGCGATCGAATCGGGACTCCCGTGCCCGGGAATACCTCACGCCGGCCGAGATGGAACGGCTGCTGGACGCCGCTGCCGCATCTGGCCGCCATGGCCCCCGCGACCGCACCCTGCTCCTGTCGATGTATCGCCGTGGCCTTCGCGTCAGCGAGGCGATTAGCTTGCGCTGGGATCAGGTCAATCTGAAGGCCGGTCACTTGACCGTCCGGCGCCGCAAGAACGGCGTGCCATCCACCCACCCCCTCCGTGGCCGCGAGCTGCGCGCAATGCAGGAACGCGATCCGATCGTCCGGGGCCTGGATCGAGTTGAGAAAGGCGGCCAAGCATTCCTTGCAGACGGCCAGCGGCGGGGCGTGGCGTTGAATTTTCATAGGCTGGCGACTCCTTCGGACCCCCCCCCTCTCAATTCAACCCCCCCCCACTTCAATGCGCGCGCGCTTTTTTTTGGTTTGGCGCACGGATATCGCCGTAGTGGCGCAAGTTTTTGACCCCCTATGGTCGGTGGGTTTTGCTCGCGCGCGCCGCAAGCGACTGATTGCGTAGTGCTTCTGCTGCAAGGATCGCTCGCAGCGTGCGAGCGATCCACGAGCGCCGTTGACGCGGTCGCACGCTGCGACCGCGTCGCGAACGCTGCGGATTGCGCGTGTCGCTTGAATCCTAGTGTTTTCGTGAGTCACCACGCGAAAGACTGCAATTCTCGGCATTCGCGCACGTTGATCACGATCAATTTCTGATCATGGTGCCCGCGGTCGATCGCGGCAGGCCACGTGCGCGCGTAAGTCGTTGACTGCAAGCGCATCAGCGGACCTTTGGAGATTTAAGCGACAAGAACGACGACGCCAGCAGTTCAAACGCGGCGCGTCGATCCGGTGCCGTGGATCCGGCGTAGCGCTCAGTGACCACGAGCGAGGAATGTCGGAGCGCATCACGCACGGCCGTTGCACTCGCGCCGGCGCGGAACATGGCGAACGCGCAGCCGTGGCGAAAGGCGTGCATCGATCGCTCGCGAATGCCGAGGCGCTTGAGCAACGGCGTCAGATGCCGCGCGCGGACGCCGCTACTCCAAAGCGGCCCGCCCTTGGGTCCTGCAAACAGCAGCCCGCGCGCGTTGGGCCTGGCGGTTGCAAGATATGCGCGCAGCTCCTCCGCGAGCGGATCGGATATATACAAATCCGCCTCTGATCGCTTGCTCTTGGTGAGCTGGATCCGCCCCATGACCGCGCTCTGGCGGATCTGCAGCCGCCGGTTCTCCAGGTCCACGTGCTGGTGCTCGAGCCCGAGAATCTCGCCCGCACGCAGGCCCGCAAACGCTCCCAGCGCGTAGATCGTGCGCCACGGTCGCTCGCTGGTTTCGATGATGGCCGTCATCTCGGCAGCGGTGAACGCTTTTTCGGCAACGCTCGCCTGCACGGCGATCGCCTTGCCGAATTCGATCGATCGCGCCGGCGGCGCGCGTGCCGCGAGCCCGTCTGCTTCCGCCCGGCGCAGCATGCGGCGCAATATCGCGTGGCGCTGCCTGACGGTTGCAGGCGCAGCTCCCGCCTTCACCATCGCGCTCACCCATTCCTGCACCTGCCGCGTTTCGATCTCGTGCAGGTGCAGCGTGGCGAAAGCGGGCTGCAGGTGGTTGTCGATCACGGAGGTGACGGTGGCGCGCGAACTCGGCCGCAGCAGGCTCACGTACAAATTCTTGAAGCGCTCGCACCAGGCGCACCAGGTCAAGCTCGCCCCGGGCGCAAGCCGGCGCGGGCTGAGTCGTTCGATCGCACGATCGCCGGCCACGCGCGCGGCGGCAAACGTCGGCAGCTCCGCGGCGTCACCGAGCATGATGCTCTTGAGCCGTCGCTTGCCGCTCGCATCGGGCGGCGCCCGGTAGCGCAGTCGCCACACGCGCCCCTCGAACTTGAGCATCCCGCGCTGCGCGCCGCCGCGCTGATGGCCGGCGCGGGATGGCGCGCTCACCCGGGACTCGAAAGCAGGCGAAACACTGCCTGGCCGAGCACGAGCAGGTCCTTGCGGCAACGGTTGCAGGTGATTTTCGGCGAGCCCCGGCAGGCCGGGCACGCCTCGAGCAGCAACATGCAGGCCTTCACGATGGGCAACGGCTCATCCTTGGGTCTAAGCCTGACCGCCTCACCCGGTGCGCTGCGCTCATGTTTCATCAAGCTCATTGTCGGCCCCACTCCCCGCCAGCCACAACGAAGATGCGCCCCTGCCGGAAGGGTTCCGGGCGCTCGACGCAATAGGAGCAGTGCCACCCAGGGAAGGCGTCGCTGGTCCACCAGTTCGGCGACCCGCACCCGCGGCACTGCGCGAGCGGCAGGCCCTCATCGTCCAGATCCGGAGCGGTGAGCAGCTGGATGATGGCCAGCTTGTGACGGCGCAGCTCCTCGAGCAGCTCCTGATCGACCGCGGACGCGGGGCGAAGCCGCAGCTTGCCCCGATGGGTCGTGATCCTGATACGACGGTCGTGACAGGTGTCCAGGGTCTGCGCCGGGGTCATAGCTCGAGCACCCCATTTTCCGGGTTTTGAATCGTCACATCGTCACAAGGGCTATTTTTCTCGGGAAATTCGACAATTTGGTTCGTAACACCGTGTGACGTGTGACGATATGAATCGTCACATCGCAATCCCCTGTTACGATCTGAATCAGCGCCTTCTGCCTTGTTTTCTAGTGGTTGTGACAATGTGACGGGTAAATCGTCCTTTTTGAGGTACCGGGAGAAGGCGTCGGCGAACGCCGAGACGTCATAGCCCTTGTGTGTGGCCTCGCCCTCTCGGAGGGTTCGCGTCGCAATGCCAAAAGTCCCGAGCCGGCGTGCGAGCTGGCGCACCGTGATTGCCTCTCTGCCTCGGTTCCAGGCGCCCCATGGACGCTCCTCCAGTCCTGCCAGTGCCTGACAAAGGTCCTGGTTGGTCATGCGATCGCCGCGCGCCTGGAATACCTCCCGGATATCGGCGAGTAGCATGACGTTCACATCATCGTCGTCCCGATCACCGCCCGAGAGCGCCATGGCTGCGGTGCGTGCCCGGTCCGGCCATCCGCCGCCGGCCGCGTCGGCGATGGCGAGCAGCGGCCGCCAGTTGTCCGCGGCGCGGTCGTTTAGGGACTTTGGAACATCCGCGTCCGCGTTCTTGATCTGCTCAAAGTGATCGGCCGCCCAGCGCGCGGCCATCGATTGCAAGTGCGACAAATCGAGGCGGTCTTGCCGAAGCCGCTGCACCGATTCGCCACGAGTGCAGCGTTTCAAGTCGATGACGATCGCGCGGTCGGTGATCGTGTCGCTCATGGATTTTGCATTTATGCCAGCGATCGCTTTCGGCGTGAAGGTGTCAAAGACGCGCGGCTCGAGCGCGTCCCCGTCACACCTCCACACGTGGGCGGTCTCCTTCGAGTGGCCACAATTGAGGACCCCGCGCAGTTCGTTGTTTTCTTTGCACCAGGCGTCGACTTCATCTAACAACAGCGTCGGCTTGTGGATGTCCACCATGCGGAACAACACGGCGGCGCTCATATTCGATGCGAGCGCCGGCCTGTGGCAGAGTTTGCGCAAAAGGATCAGGAGCGACGACTTGCCACACCTTTTTTGCGGCGATGTAATCAAAAGCAGCGGGATAATGAACACCGCCTGCGCCACGAAGGTCATCAGCGTCCACAATGCGACGGCATCGCGCGAGGCCGGCGACATCACCATGTAGCGCGCAAGCTCGGCTGAAATCGAATCGAGCAACTCTGCACAATCGACCGCGTCGGACCATTGCCTCACGTCCGGCAGAATGAATCCGCTAGCGGCGCTCTGCGGTGAGCGCAGGCGTTCGACCTCGAAATCGAGCGTGCCCAGGCGGATCCCCATCCTGGTGGCGACACTCTGGCGCAGACGGTCATAGGCCGCGGGTTCGAGCTTGGCGAGCGCCGAATATTTCTCGGCGTCGCTGCCGTCCAGAATCGCGTCGACCGTGTCGGCGCTATCGGGCACTGGCATTCGCGCCAATGCTGCGCGCCAGCTCGTGAAAGCGTGGGACGTCGATGTTGATTGTCGAGCCAAGCCGAACGAAAGCGCCGGCGATGCCGTACTCGTGGCGCTTGCGGTAAGCCCAGCGGGCCTGATGGAGCGTTTTCCACGGAAGTCCCGCTTCCGGATACTTCGACACATCGGTGATTTTGAGGAGCTGTGGACCCATTGCGCTTCTCCGAGACGGCGTGCGTGCCATCGATGGAAATAGCGTACCCGAGCGCAAAGCGGAGCGTGTAAAAGCGATCGCTTTTACAGTGCGGTCAGCCTAGCAGAAGCTTGTCCAAGGTCGGTCGCGAGATGCCCAGGTTCTCGGCTGCAAGCGTTTTATTGCCTTCGTGTTTCTGCACCGCGTCGGCAGCCTGCGCCGGCGTCACATTCGTGCGACGGCCCACATTGGCCTCCGAGCGTTCCCGCGACCTGACGGCGCGCCCGAAATTCGCATCGGCGCGCAGCATCGTCCACGTCTGGACCGCGATGTCCATGTGAAACAGCGCGCCCTCGATATCGCCAGCGGCGCGCGCGGCCTGCATATCTCTCAGTTCCAGATTGATCGTCGCGGCGTACTCAGCACCGCGCGCCAGGCGAGGATCGGTCGAGGCGCGAGCCGCGTCCGCCTTCATTTTCTCGACATGCTTGTCGACCGTGGGACTAGACGCCGCCACGGCTTTGAAAGTGGCGAGCACTTCCGCACGCGAGCCGAAGCCCGGCACCGGCACCACCGTGGTGACGTCCTTGAACAAGCTGCGCGGCGGACTACTGCTTTTCGGTTTCTTTGGCATCCGCGCCGCCCAGGATTTTCTTGTTCATTTTTTCGAGCACGTCGCGGGCGTCCGCGGCGGCCAAATGCACGTATCTGCTCACGATGTTGGATTTCCACCCGCCGATCGCGCGCAGCTGCTGCTCGGTCGCGCCCTCGCGTGCCAGAAGCGACGCGGCGCAGTGCCTCAGCCCGTGGAAAGTGAAGTCTTCGATCTTTGCCGCACGACAAGCCGCTGAAAACGCCTTGTCGTAGCGGTAGCGCTTGCCCGTTGGGCTCGCGAATACCCGGCCGTCGTCCGCCTTCCCGCGCGCGGCGTGATCTATCAGCAGCCGCAACGCGTGGCCGCTGATCCATGCGGTACGCGGCTGCTCGTTTTTCGTGACCTGAAAGTGCAAGCGCCCAGCGTCCAGATCCACGTCGCGCCATTGCAGGTTCCACAATTCGCCCGCGCGCGCCGCGGTAGCGAGCGCCAACACCGTGAACGCGTGCAACTGCGGATCCTTCGCCGTTTCGGCGAGCAGCCGCACGCGCTCCTCCTGCGACAGAACGCGCGTGCGGCCCGCGCCTTCGTTGAATTTCGCCACGGCGCCGACAGGGTTGTGCGCGGTCCAGTGCCATTCCTTGCGCGCGACGGTGAAGAGGTGGCTGAGCGCCGCGAGGTATCGATTGACCGTAGCCGGTGCGCGGGTGAAGCGCGCCGGCTCGCGCCCCTTGATCGTGGAGCGCTTGGATTGCTTCGCGCGCGAGTAGGGCTCGCGAGCGAGTTTGCCGCGATGCTCGGACACCAGCGCCGGGGTCACATCGGCGAGCTTGACTGCGCCGATCTTCGCCCTCCACCATGACAGATGGTTCCGGTGCATGGCGCCGCCGCGCTTCTTCGGGAGTTCTTCGGCGACGTAGCGATCGATCGCCTCCGCGAGCGTGCGCCGGCGCGCCTCGGACCCCTTGAAGTGCCGGCCCTCGATCATCTCGGCTTCGATCGTCGCGGCCCAACGCACAGCGGCGCGGCGCGTGGGGAAGGTTGCGGTCCGCGCCGGGTAGCCGCTCATCCGGCATTGGACGTGCCAGGCCCTTTTGCCATCTCGGCCTGGTCGTTCGCGGATCGTGGGCATACGCCAGCGGGCACCATTGCGCGCCAAGCGGCGCGGTTGTCCACCAGTGTACACCATCGGCGCCCGACTGTGCCGAGGCTGTGCCACGGCTTCCTGGCAGTCGGCGAGGTAGCGTCCAAGGGCTTGTTTTTATGGGTTTAGTTCATGGGCCCGGTAGGATTCGAACCTACGACCAAGGGATTATGAGTCCCCTGCACTAACCGCTGTGCTACAGGCCCGCCGCAAGCACGCAATCTTAACCCATCGGCTCGGCCACGCCCGTGGCCAAGTGCTGATACCCCGCGCGGCCGGATATCACCTGATTGTTATCGAATCATACAAAGCATTTTTATTTACAAAAATGCTTTGTATGATTCGATAACTGCAAGCGACCGCCGACAGACCCCGGTTTCATGTCCTTAGGTCCCTGGCAGCGCTCAGACCGATTTCAGAAACGCATCGCAACTCGCACGCGCCGGCTCCTTGTCCGGGATCTTCACGCAGATCTCCTGCATGCGTGCGTGCAGCGCCTGCAACACATCGTGGTGCTGGCCTTTGGACGCATCGTTCCACGCGCGCAGCTCGCGATCGAGCGTCTCGAGCCGCACACGCGCCCGGCGGTAGATGCGATCGGGGCCGTCGAGTTCCGCAAGCACGGCTGATCCAGCATCCTGTATGCGCGCGCTGTCCTTGGGCGTCATGCGCAACAGGCCGCTGACATAGAGCTGGCCCCACTGAAATCGCGTCGCCGCGCCCTGCGATTCGCGATAAGCCTGATCCAGCAGGCTCACGGCCTCATCCATTTGACCCATCTTTTCCGCGACCTCGGCCAGGTCGGCTTCGAAGTAATAGGGCATGCTCGATCGGGCCATCTCGGCCTTGGCGATCTGATAGGCCTTCGGATAGTTACCGCTGTCCTCGAGGATATTCAGCGAGGCATTGACCAGCCCGGAGCGCACGTACGGATTCTGCTCCGAGTCGAGCGCGGCATCGATGCGCATATTCGCGGCCGCCACGACGTCTGCCGGCAGCTTGGACTTGGGGCCGCCGAGCGCCTTGAGCGCGCGCAGCTTGGCGTCGATGAACCCGAGCTGATCGGCCTCGACGTAGCGCTCGTCGTTCGCCGCCGCATCCATCGTTCCCAAGTAGCCGTCGCGCAGCGCCTGCGCGAACTTCGGACCGCGCTGGCGTACTGCCTTGAAGTAGCTGTCATCGAGCATCTGCAGCGCGTCGGCGCTCGACACCGCAAGCGCCGGCTGCGCGAGGATGCCCGATACCTGGTCGGTCAGGGCCGTCAGCCGCGCCGAGGGCGCGGCCTGCGGCGCATCGAGCGCGCCGCTTTCGGCGTTGGCGGCGTAATACGCTGCGTGGATCGTCAGGCTGGCGCGCTCTAGTTGCAGGTTTGCCGGACATTGCGCCATCGCGGCCTGAAGCTGATCGGAGCGCTCGCGATAGTCATTCTCATCGAGCGTGTCCAGCTCCCAGGAGTTATAGGCGAGCCGCCGGCATTCATCGGCGCTGAGCGATTTGCCGCCCGCGGCAGCCTGCAACAGGGGATCGATCGGCTGCACGTCTTCCAGTGCCGTATCGAGTATCGCGGCATATTGGGCGACGTCACGGCCGGCACCGAGGCGGATGATTTCATGCCGCTCGGGGTCGAGCACGATCAATGTAGGATAGCCCTGGATAGCAAATTGCTCGCCCCATTTCTGCGCGCCCTCGTCATCGCCGTCGAGATATACCGGCAGAAAAAGATGGCTCTTGGCGATGAAGTCGGGTCGCGAAAACACCTTGGATTTCAGGGTGTGGCAGAACGGACACCATTCGGCGCCCCAATACAGCAATACCGGACGGTTCTCGCGTTTGGCGACGATGAATGCGCCCTGGAGGCTGCCGTCGAACCAGGCGATATCTCGCGGTTCATTCGCGTGCGTGGCGTGCTGAGCCTGCGGCGGCTGCGATTTCTGGCAGCCGGCGAGCACCAGCAACAGACTCAGGCAGATCCGGCGTGCGTCCATGATCTTCGAAGCCTCCATATCCGGGCCGCCCGCGTCAAGGTGCTTTTATAGAATACAGCAGCGAATCCGCTCTCCATTCGTTAATGAAAATTCACGAATGCACTGGCGGCGCGCTCGCCGACCCAGCGCGCTCTCACTTACGAGGCCCCTTGCCGAGCTTGCGCTTGGCGCCGCGCGTGGGCGGCGTTTCCAGCGGGTTGTCCGGCCAATGGTGCCTGGGGTAGCGGCCGCGCATGTCCTTACGCACCGCGACGTAGCTGCTGCGCCAGAAACCCGCCAGATCGCGGGTGATCTGCACCGGGCGCTGGGCCGGCGATAGCAGCTTGAACGTCACTGGTACCGCGCCGTCGGCGATGCGCGGGGTTTCGATCAGTCCGAAGACTTCCTGCAGCCGTACCGAAATGCACGGCGCATTGGCGTCAGCATAGTCGATGCGGATGTGCGAGCCGGTCGGCACCACCAGCTCGCGCGGGGCGAGCGCCTCGAGCGCGCGCAGTTGCCCGCCGCCGAGGCGGCCACGCAGCGCCTCGGCCAGAGGCACACGCGCCAGATGTTCGCGGCGCGTGATCCCGGCGAGGTGGGGTACGAGCCACTGCTCGAGGCTCGCCGTCAACGCTGCATCATCGCTCGCCGGCCAGTCGCTCAGATCGTGGCGATGCAGCGCGCGCACAAACTCCAGGCGCGCCTGCAACCCACGGCTTTCCGCGTCCCAGGGCAGAGCCTGGATGCCCAGCTGCCTGACGCCCTCCAGCATCGCCGCGACCGCGCGCTCATCGTCGGCCACCGGCCGCTGCGCGTCTTCCAGCAGCAGCGCATCGAGGCGACGCACACGCCGCGCCAGCACCGCGCCTTCACGCGGCTCCCAGCCAAAGCGCGCCTCGGTCACGATATGCGACGCAAACAACTGTTCGAGCAGCGCTCGCGTCAACGGCGCCGCCAGATCGATCCGCGCCTCACGCTCGCGATCGTCGAGCTCCACCGCGACGATGAACTCCTCGCGTGCCAACGACACCTGACAGGAAAACGCGGCGCCGCGACCATTGGCGAGCAGGTAGCGCCCGTCGCTACCCTCTCGGTGTTGCCCGATTCGATCCGGAAAGGCCAGCGCCAGCAGCGCGCCCGCCAGTTCCATTGGCAGTGCCGGCTTGCGGCTTACGGGCGGTGCGCCCGGCAGCGCGCGCGCCGCCGCCGCCAGCGATTGCGCACCGCGCCGCACGCGCTCGAGCAGATTTCGATTGGCGTCCTCGCCTGTCAATTCGCCTCGCAGCAACTCCAGACGCGAGCGGATGTCCGGATCGTGCGGCGCGCCGCCCACGCCCCGGCGCAGCACATCGCGCTCGGACAGCAACGCCGAGAGCTGCGCTGCGAGCTCCACGGCGTCAAGGCTGCGGGCGGCCAGCAGCATATGCGCCAGGCGCGGATGAACCGGCAGACGCGCCATGTCACGGCCGACAGCCGTCATGCGCCCGTGCGCATTCAAGGCATCGAGCCGCGCCAGCAGTTCGCGCGCCTGCTGCAGCGTCGCCGCCGGCGGCGCATCGAGCCATTGCAGCCGCGCCGCATCGTCGGTGCCCCAACGCGCCAGCTCGAGCGCCAGCGGTGCCAGATCGGCTTCCAGAATCTCGGGTATCGTCGCTGGCGCCAGGCTCGCGTGCGCGCCTTCACTCCACAGCCGGTAGCAGATACCCGGCGCCACGCGGCCGGCGCGCCCGGCGCGCTGCTCACTGGCGGCGCGCGAGATGCGCGCCACTTCGAGCCGGCTCATGCCGGTTGCAGGATCAAAATGCGACCGACGCACCAGACCGGAGTCCACGACGGCGGTCACCCCGGGAATGGTCAAACTGGTCTCGGCAATATTGGTGGCCAGCACCACCTTGCGGCTGCCGGTTGCGGCCGGTGCGAGCACCGCGTCCTGCGCCGCCGCACTCATGTCACCATACAGTGGCAGCACCTGTACATCCGCCGGCAATCCCGCCTCGAGCAGCAAAGCTTCGACGCGCCGGATCTCGCCGGCGCCAGGCAGGAACACCAGCACATCGCCTGCCGACTCGGTAAGCGCGCGCCGCACGCCCGAGGTCACGACGCGCTCGAGCGAATCCGCGGCAGCAAACGCACCGCCGGATGACCCCACCGCACGCGGCAGCAGCGGCAGCGCGCGTCCCAGATATCGAAGCTCCACCGGGAACGCCCGCCCCGGCACCGACACGACCTCGGCGTCGCCCAGCAGCATCGACACGCGCTCACCGTCGAGCGTCGCCGACATGATCAGCACTCGAAACGCCGCGCCCAGCTCGCGCCTGGCATCGAGCGCGAACGCCAGACCCAGGTCGGCCGCAAGGCTGCGCTCGTGGTATTCGTCGAAGATCAGGCAGGCGACTTGCTCGAGCGCGGGGTCTTCCTGTAACAGCCGCGTCAGCACGCCCTCGGTGACCACTTCGATTCGGGTGGCGCGCGACACACGCGTATCGAGCCGCATGCGATAGCCGACCGTGTCGCCGATGCGCTCGCCGAGCAGCGACGCCATGCGCCCGGCTACCGCGCGCGCCGCCAGGCGGCGCGGTTCGAGCATCAGAATCTTGCCGCCGTCGACGAAGTCCTCCTGCAGCAGTGCCAGCGGCACCAGCGTGCTCTTACCGGCGCCGGTGGGGGCCTGCAGCACCGCGTCGCGATGCCGGCCAAAAGCGGCGCGCAGCGCGACGGCGAGCGGATGTTGCCGCCCGGGACCAACGCCTGCCGCTTCATTTCGCAAACAGCTCCTTGACGCCGCCGGAGATCAGCACCGAGATATCGAGCAGCACGCGCGGTAGCGCCAATCCCCCGGGTGAGGCCAGGTACTTGGATTCCCACACCGGATTGAATTTTGCCTTATATCTGCGCAGCCCATCGAAATTGTAGAAGTGCTCGCCGTAGCGGAATACAAAATTACCGACCCGGTGCCAGGCGGGCGCCAGCGGGTGATGCTCGAGGCCGGCGAGGGGCGCCATGCCGAGATTGAGCCAGCGATAGCCTTGGGCGCGGCCCCACAGCATCAATTCCACGAACATGAAATCCATCGCGCCGCGCGGCGCGTCCGGGCCGAAGCGCATCAGATCGACCGCGATCTCGTCGCCGGTACCGGCGATCCACAGGCTCGCAAACGCCACCAGATCCTGCCCACAGCGCACCACGGCCACCGGAAAGTTGCTGATGTAGTCGTGCGAAAACGCACCGACCGAGTAGCTCTTCTCCGCCACCGCCTTGTCCTCGAGCCAGGCATCCGAGACCGCCTGCAGCTTCGGCAGCAACGCCGGCAGCTGCTGCGGTTGCAGCACTTCAAAAGCGGCGCCATCACGCTCGGCGCGCCGTCGCTGCGTGCGCAGTTCCGCGCGTGCGCTGCCCTCGAGCGAGAAGTCCGCCAGCGGCACCCGCGCCTCCTCACCGAGTTTCATCACCGCGAGTCCCAGATCGACATACAGTGGCAGGCGCTCGCCGCTGACCTGGTAGAACACGGTCCAGCCGGCGTGATGATCGGACAGCTCGCGAAAGCGCCACACCAGCTCTTCCTGGCTTTCGCGCGCGCCGATCGGATCACCGAGCGCGACCCAGCTGCGGCCGTGGATCTGGTACATCAAGAACGCGTCGTTGGCGGTGCTGAACAGCAAGCGCTTGTCGCCGCTCAACACGGCGTTGGCCATCGCCTGCGAGCAGCTCGCGATCAGGCCGCGCGCGCGCGCGAGATCCTCCACCGAGGCGACGCCAGGCTCGGGTCGCGCCGGACGCAGCAGATTCATCGCCAGAAAAGCCGCCGCCAGCAGCACCACCACCAATGAGGCGCGCAGCATGCGCGGCGCGTCGGCTTCGAAGGCGAATGTCCACCACAGCGAGTGTGAGTAGTCGATGTGCCGATATGCGAAAAAGCCGATCCACACCGCAGTCGAGATCACGATCGCGAGGCTCACGATCCACGCCGGCGTGAAGCGCTGCGCCAGAATCTGCGCCGGTCGGTAGAACGCGCTGCGGCCGAGCCACAGCACCAGCAGCACCAGTGCCAGCATCAGTGCCTGCTCGATCTCCAGACCTCGCAGCAGCGAGGTGACGATACCGGCTGCGAGCAGCCACACGGTGAGCTGATAGGCCGTGGCGACTCGCCGAAACAGCGCGCGCGCAAGAATCAGCAGTGCCAGGCCGATCACGCTTCCGGCCAGATGCGAGAGCTCGAGCACCGCGAGCGGCAGGATGTCACGCAGCACCGACAGGCGCTGATCGATCGTCGGCGTCACACCTGACACCAGCAGCAGAAATCCGGCCAGGAACACCAGCGCGCCGCTGACCTGCGGCACGATTGGCGCGATGTAGGCCGCTGCCAGCTGCTCGATGCGCGCCAGGGCCGGGCGCTGAGCCCGCAGTTCCTGCCCGCCGAACAGCAAGGCTGCCACCAGCAGCGGCAACACGTAATAAACGGCGCGCCAGGCGAGCAGCGATCCCAACAGCTGGTCCGCCGGCACGCTCGGCAGCGCCAGCAGCATCAGCGATTCGAACACGCCGAGGCCACCGGGCACGTGGCTGACGACCCCGGCGGTGATCGCGGTCGAGTAGGCGCCGGCAAAGAACAGCAGTCCGACGCCGCTATCCGCGGGCAACAGCAGCCACAGCACCAGTGCCGACAGCCCCAGATCGACCACCGCCAGCACGATCTGCGGCAGTGCCACCGACGGCGCTGGCGCACGCAGCGCCCAGCCGTGCAGCTCGAATTCGCGCGGCCCGACCAGCGACCACAGCGCATACGCGGCGATCAGCGCCAGCAGCAGCGCGCCCAGCGCCTGTACGATGTGGTGGTTCAAGTGCTGCGGCTGCATCCCCGGATGAGGCGCGAAGATGAATGACACGCCCGCGAGCGCACCCAGTCCGATCGCCGTGGTCACGGTGCAGAAGCCGGCGACCGTCGCCACGTCGGCCGCGTTCAAGCCCGCCGAGGAATAGAGCCGGTAGCGCACCGCGCCGCCGGTAAAGGCCGCGATGCCGAAGTTATGACCGAAGGCATAGGCGATGAACGAGGTGAAAACCGCCAGTCCGTACGGCACCGGCTTGCCGAGATAGCGCAGCGCCAGCACGTCGTAGAAGCCGAGCAGCCAGTAGCTCGCAGCCGTGCACAGCGTAGCGGCGCCGATCGCCGATGCGGGAATCGCGCGCAGGTGCGCCAACACGCTCGACAAGCGGAACTGCGCGAGCTCGCGGTGCAGCGCGAAGGCGACGCCGGCGAACACCAGCAGCGACAGCCCCGGCAGCAGCCAGCGCCGCCACAGTTCCGGCAAATCCTGTCCAGATCGCGCCTCGTCCATCGCGCTGACTACTACGGCTTGTCGCTAGCCGCCGTGGCGCGGGCCAATGCAATCGCCGCGATACACCACCCGGCTATGAGCGCCAGTCCACCGACGGGCGTCAGCACTCCGATCATGCGCGGTGCCCCGGCGAGAATCAGGTACAGGCTGCCGCAGAACAGCAGCACTCCGGCGAACAGCAGCCAGCCGGCGGCACGCAGTGTACGCAGCGGCAGGCGATCGAGCAGCAATCCCAGAGCCAGCAGTCCCAGTGCGTGGAAGAATTGATAGTGCACCGCCGTCTGCAGCACATCGTAGCGCTCCGCGCTCAAGCGGCCTTTCAGCGCATGCGCGCCGAAGGCGCCGATGAGCGTTGCAAGCGCGAGCAGCACGGCCGCGAGCTGACAGAAGCGCCTGGCCTGCGCCTGCATCGCTCAGTGTCCATCCCGCTGTGTCTTGCGAGCCGGCAGGCTCGCCGGCACGCGCGCGGGGACGTGTGGCAGGCCGCAGTGCTGCGTACGGATGGGCCGCGTGGCCTTGGCAGGGGCCGGCCTGGAGCCGGAGGGCTGCGCTCCGGTACCGGGGGGCTGATAGGCGGGCACCAATTGCTGACGAGCGCTGCCGATCAAATCGGCCCGCCTCATTCGCCGCAGCGCTTCCCGCAGCAGCGGCCAGTTGTTCGGATCGTGGTAGCGCAGAAAGGCCTTGTGCAACCGCCGCACACGCAGACCCTTGGGAATGAAGACTGCCTCGCTATCGCGCGTGATGCGTCTCAGCGGATTCTTGCCGCTGTGGTACATCGCGGTCGCGGTGGCCATCGGTGATGGCAGGAACGCCTGCACCTGATCGGCGCGAAAGCCATTGCGCTTGAGCCACAGCGCGAGCTCGAGCATGTCCTCGTCGGTCGTGCCCGGATGCGCGGCGATGAAATACGGAATCAGGTACTGCTCCTTGCCCGCCTCCTTCGAATAGCGGTCGAACAGCTGCTTGAATCTATAGTACGAACCGACTCCCGGCTTCATCATCCTCGACAGCGGTCCTTCGCGCACATGCTCCGGAGCGATCTTCAGATAACCGCCGACATGGTGCTGGGCAAGTTCACGCACGTACTCGGGCGATTCGATCGCCAGGTCGTAGCGTACCCCTGATGCGATCAGGATTTTCTTGATGCCGGGCAGCGCGCGCGCCTTCCGATACAGCTCGATCAGCGGCTGGTGATCGGTGTTGAGATTCGGGCAGATGCCCGGATAGACGCAGGACGGCCGGCGACATGCAGTTTCGATCTCGCGGCTCTTGCAGGCCAGCCGGTACATGTTGGCGGTCGGGCCGCCGAGATCGGAGATCACGCCGGTAAATCCCGGCACGTGGTCACGGATCTCCTCGATCTCGCGCAGCACCGAGTGCTCCGAGCGACTCTGGATGATGCGGCCCTCGTGCTCGGTGATCGAGCAGAAGGTGCAGCCGCCAAAACAGCCGCGCTGAATCGCGACCGAGAAGCGGATCATCTTATAGGCGGGAATATTGGCGTCGCCGTAGAACGGATGCGGCCGGCGCTGGAACGGCAAACCGTAGATCCAGTCCATTTCCTCGGTGGTCAACGGGATCGGGGGCGGATTGAGCCACACGTCTTGATTTCCGTGCGCCTGCACGAGCGCACGGGCATTACCCGGGTTGGACTCCATGTGCAGAATGCGCGAGGCATGCGCGTACAGTACCGGTTGGCCCGCGACCTGCTCGTACGCGGGCATGCGGATGACGCTGCGCTCGCGATCGGCATTGCGCACGCGGCGCACGAAGCGCACGACCTGCGTGCCGTCAGCGGCTGATGCGGCGGCGCGCGGCGCGGGCTCGCTCGGCTTCGGGCTCATCGCGTAGGGATCGACCGGCGGTGCCAGCGGTCCCGGCGCATCCAGATGCGTCGAATCGATCTCGATCCACTGCCCGGTGCTCGCGCCGCGCACGAATGAGGTGCCGCGCACATCGCGGATGTCCTCGATGCGCTCGCCGGCGGCGAGCCGCCGCGCGATCTCGACGATCTGGCGCTCGCCGTTGCCATAGACCAGCAGATCCGCCTTCGCATCCAGCAGGATCGAGCGCCGCACTTTCTCCGACCAATAGTCGAAGTGCGCGATGCGGCGCAGCGATGCCTCGATGCCGCCGATAACGATCGGCACGTCGCGGTAGGCCTCGCGCGCGCGCTGCGTGTACACGATCACCGAGCGGTCGGGCCGTTTGCCGCCGACGCCTCCGGGCGTATAGGCATCATCGCTGCGCACGCGCCGGTCGGCGGTATAGCGATTGACCAGCGAGTCCATGTTGCCGGCGGTGATGCCGAAGAACAGCCGCGGCGCGCCGAGCGCGCGGAAGGCGTCCGCGCTGTGCCAGTCGGGCTGCGCGATCATGCCCACGCGCAGGCCCTGCGCCTCGAGTACGCGGCCGATGATCGCCATGCCGAAACTCGGATGATCGACGTAGGCATCGCCGGTCACAACGATGACATCGCACTGCTCCCAGCCGAGCGCCTGCATCTCGGCCCGCGACATCGGCAGGAACGGCGCCGCTTGCCGTGCGCACGGCGGCGCCCCGCTCAAGGACGGAGCGCTGCCGGCGGGGCGTAGATTTGGAGCGGCGCGCATGGCCGCGCATTATAGACGGCTGCGGCGGCAATACCCGGCCGGCGACCGTGGTAGCAGCTCCGGCATGGTAAAATTGCAGCATCATGGGCCGAAATGCGCATGACGCGATTGTCGTGCGCGGCGCGCGTCAGAATAACCTCCGTAATCTCGACCTCGACCTGCCGTTGAACCAACTGATCGTGGTCACGGGCGTGTCCGGCTCGGGCAAATCCTCGCTGGTGTTCGACACGCTCTATGCCGAAGGTCAGCGCCGTTATGTCGAGACTTTCTCGCCCTATGCGCGCCAGTTCCTCGACCGTATGGACAAGCCGCAGGTGGACCGCATCGAGCGCATTCCACCGGCGATAGCGATCGATCAGGTCAATCCGGTGCGCACGTCGCGCTCGACTGTCGGCACCATGAGCGAGATCAATGATCATCTGAAGCTGCTCTATTCACGCGCCGCGCGCCTGCATTGCCGCCGGTGCGGCCGGCTGGTGCGGCGCGACAGCGCGCAGAGTATCGCCGACGCGCTGCCCGCGGTACTTGCGAGCTTCGAGCAAGCGCTGCTGCTGGTGTGCTTTCCGGTCCCGTTGCCGCCGAAGATGAAGCTCGGCGAACTGCGCGCCGAGCTCGAGAAGCTCGGCTATGTGCGCATCCACCAGCAACAGCCGCGACTGTTGACCGTGATTCAGGATCGCTTACGCCTTGACGCGCAGGACCGCAGCCGTCTGGTAGAGGCGCTCGAGGCCGCGCTGCGCTCGGGCCACGGCCGCGCCAGCGTCCACGTACTCGATGCGGCAGGCCAGGAGCGCACGGTGCTGCGCTACTCCAGCGATCTGCACTGTGCCGAATGCGACCTGCACTATCAGGACGCGACCCAGGGCCTGTTCTCGTTCAATTCCCCGATCGGTGCCTGCGACACCTGCCGTGGCTTCGGCCGCGTGATCGGTATCGATTACGGTCTGGTCATTCCCGACGGCGGCAAATCCCTCGCCGCGGGCGCGGTGCGTCCCTGGCAGACACCCTCGTACAAGGAATGTCAGGACGACTTGCTGCGCTTCGCCGGGAGGCGCGGTATCGCCGTCACCGTGCCGTGGCGAGATCTTTCCGATCACGACCGTCAATGGGTGATCGAGGGCGAAGGCCCGTGGCAGAAGAAAGTCTGGTACGGCGCGCGCCGCTTCTTCGACTGGCTCGAGACCAAAGCCTACAAGATGCATATTCGAGTGCTGCTGTCGAAGTACCGCAGCTACACCCTGTGTCCTGGCTGCCACGGTGCGCGTCTTAAACCCGATGCGCTGCTGTGGCGACTGGGCACCGAGCCGCACACGGCCATCGTCGGGGCGGACAGTTCCGAACTGCCGGGGTTGGCGATCCATCAGGTAATGCAGCTGTCGATCGAGCGCTGCCGCGAGTTTTTCGAGCAGCTGTCGCTACCCAAGCCGCTCGATCAGGCCGCGGATCTGCTGCTCGGCGAGCTGCGCACGCGGCTGAAATTTCTCTGCGACGTCGGTCTGGGTTACCTGACACTCGATCGCCAGTCGCGCACGCTCTCCGGCGGAGAGGTCCAGCGCATCAACCTGACCACCGCGCTTGGGACTTCATTAGTCAATACGCTGTTCGTGCTCGATGAGCCGTCGATCGGCCTGCACCCGCGTGACATGCGGCGCGTGATCGGCGTCATGAAACGGCTGCGCGATGCGGGCAACACGCTGCTGGTGGTCGAGCACGACCCGCAGATCATGATCGAGGCCGATCGCATCGTCGATCTGGGGCCCGGTGCCGGCGAGCATGGCGGCCGCATTGTCTGCTACGGCACGCCGGCCGAGGTCATGGCGCATCCGCGCTCGGCCACCGGCGCCTGGCTCGCGGGCCGTCGCAGCTTGCCGCCGCTGCGCGCGAGTGACGCCGCTCCCGGCGCCGCCGCGGCGGCTGGTGCGATCCGCCTCTATGGCGCCGCCGAGCACAACCTCCGGCACATCGACGTCGAGCTGCCGCTGCATCGATTGGTTTGTCTGACCGGAGTTTCGGGCTCCGGCAAATCGACGCTGGTGCAGGATGTGCTCTACCCGGCGCTGCAGAAGGCCCATGGCAAGCCCACCGAAGCGCCCGGCCGCTTCGACCGGCTCGTGGGCGCCGAGCTGATCGAGGCGGCGGTGCTGATCGATCAGACTCCGATCGGCCGCACCACGCGCTCCAATCCCGCCAGCTATGTGGGCGCTTTCGATGAGATCCGCGCGCGCTTTGCAGCCGAGCCGGAGGCGAAGCTGCGCAAATATACCGCCGGCACGTTCAGCTTCAATTCCGGCAACGGCCGCTGCCCCGCCTGTGGCGGCAAAGGCTTCGAGCATGTCGAGATGCAGTTCCTGTCCGACGTCTACCTGCGCTGCGGCGACTGCAACGGCACTCGCTTCCGCGTCGAGACGCTGCAGATCCGGATCCAGGGAGCGGACGGTCGCCGCAGCAATATCGCCGAGGCGCTCGAGATGACCGCCGCCGAGGCGCTCGGCTTCTTCGCCGGCCGGCCGGCCGTGTGCGCGCGGTTGCAGCCGCTGGTGGATGTCGGACTGGACTACGTGCGGCTCGGGCAACCGGTGCCGACGCTCTCGGGCGGCGAGGCGCAGCGGCTCAAGCTCGCCGGACATCTGGCGGCAGCGGCGCTTGGCCGGCCCAAACCGCGCGATAGCGGCGACGTTGGCAGCGAGGGCGGCAAGCTGCTGATCTTCGATGAACCGACCACGGGCCTGCACTTCGAGGACATCGCGCGGTTGGTGCACGCTTTCGGACTGCTGCTCAAGGCCGGCCATTCGCTGCTGGTGATCGAGCATAATCTCGACGTTATCCGCGCTGCCGACTGGGTCATCGACCTGGGGCCCGAGGGCGGTGAACGCGGCGGTGAGTTGCTGGCGGCGGCCACACCGGCCGGCCTGATGCGCGAGCCGCGTTCGCACACCGGCCGCGCGCTCGCGCAATACGCCGCGGCGACGACCGCGGCGGCGGCCGTATCCGAGCCCGTGGCCAGCTACGCCCGCGCCCTCAGGACATCCGATCATGGCAGCGTAGTCGTGCGTGGAGCGCGCGAGCACAACCTCAAGAACGTGGACGTCGAGATTCCACGCGACCGCTTCACCGTGATCACCGGTGTCTCGGGCTCGGGCAAATCAACCCTGGCCTTCGACATCCTGTTCAACGAGGGTCAGCGTCGTTATCTCGAATCCCTCAATGCCTACGCCCGCCAGTTCGTGCAGCCCGCGGCGCGGCCGGACCTCGATGCCATCTACGGCATCCCGCCCACCGTGGCCATCGAGCAGCGCGCCAGCCGCGGCGGCCTCAAGAGCACGGTCGCGACCCTGACCGAGATCTATCACTTCCTGCGGCTGATCTACGTGCGACTGGGCACGCAGTACTGTCCGGACTGCGAGGTCGCGATCGCGCCGCAGAGCGCGGAGTCGATCGTCGCGCAACTGCTAAGAAATCATCGCGGCCAGTCGATCCAGCTGCTGTCACCGCTGATAGCGCATCGCAAGGGTCATTATCGTGAGCTCGCCCGCTGGGCGGCCGCGCGTGGCGCGGCGGAGTTGCGGGTCGATGGGCATTTTGTACCGACCGAACCGTTCCCGAGTCTGAAGCGCTTCGTGGAACATAACATCGAGCTGCCGATCGCCAAGCTGCTGTGCACACCGCGCCAGGAAGCGGCGCTGCGCGCTGCGGTGGACAGCGCCCTCGAGCTGGGCAAGGGCGTCGCGCACGCGCTCACGCCTGGGGGCAGGATCGAAATCTTCTCCGCCCGCCGCGCCTGTCCGTCCTGCGGTCGCGGCTTCGCTGAGCCCGATCCGAGACTGCTATCGTTCAATTCCAGCCAGGGATGGTGCGAGCGCTGTTTCGGCAGCGGTGTGCGGCTGGAGAATTTCGGATCCGATCAGACCGGCGAGGAAGCGCAGTGGTCGGCGAGCGCGCTTGATGCCGGCGACGGCACGGCCGCGCATCAGTGCGAGAGCTGCCATGGCGCACGACTCAATCCGGTCGCGCTGCACTTGCGCTTTCGCGAACGCTCGATCGCCGAGCTGACCGCACTGCCGATCAAGCAGCTGCGTGCGTTGTTCGAGCAGCTGCGGCTCGGCGCGCGCGAGAGCGCGATTGCGCTCGATGCGCTGGCCGAGATCGGCAGTCGCCTGGGCTTTCTCGAGCGCGTGGGCTTGGGCTATCTGGCGCTCGATCGCGCGGCGCCCACGCTCTCGGGCGGTGAGGCGCAGCGCATTCGTCTGGCGGCGCAGCTCGGTTCGAATCTGCAGGGCGTGTGCTACGTACTCGATGAGCCGACGATCGGTCTGCATCCGCGCGACAACGCGGTGCTGCTCGATGCGCTTGATCAGCTTGCGGCTGCTGGCAACACCCTGGTGGTGGTCGAGCACGACGAAGACACGATTCGCCGCGCCGATCACATCATCGATTTAGGTCCGGGTGCCGGCGTGCGCGGTGGACGCGTGGTAGCTGCCGGCACCGCGCAGGCACTGCAGCGCAATCCCGAGTCGGTCACCGGGCGGTATCTGGCCCGACCGCTGCGGCATCCGTCGAGTCCACGCCGATCCACCAACGGCGGCAGCGACGCACTCGAGATTGAGGCCGCGAATCTGCACAACCTGCGCAATATCGACGTGCGCATTCCGCTGGGCCGGCTGGTAGTCGTGACCGGCGTATCCGGTTCCGGCAAATCGTCGCTGGCGCGCGATGTGCTCTACACCAATCTGCGCGCACTCGTGACCTCAAAGTCACGTGCGCCGTTGATCGGCGCCAGCGGGCTGCGCGGTGCGGACCGGATCGCCCGCGTACTCGAAGTCGATCAGACGCCAATCGGCCGCACGCCGCGTTCCTGCACGGCGACCTATGTCGGCTTCTGGGACGACATTCGTCGGGTATTCGCGGGCACCAGCGAAGCTCGCGTACGCGGCTACGACGCCAGCCGTTTCTCCTTCAATACCAGCGGCGGTCGCTGCCCCGACTGTGAGGGCGCCGGCACGCGTACCATAGAAATGAGCTTCCTGCCGGACGTCAAGGTATTGTGCGAGCGCTGCGGCGGCAAGCGCTTCGACCGCGAGACGCTCGAGATTCAATGGCGCGGCCGCTCGGTGGGCGAAGTGCTGGCGATGAACGTCGAGGAGGCGGCGGAGTTTTTCGCCGCACATCCGCGCATCGCGCGGCCGCTGACGCTGCTCGCCGACGTAGGCTTGGGTTACCTGACCCTCGGGCAGCCGAGCCCGACGCTCTCGGGCGGCGAAGCACAGCGAATCAAGCTGGTCGCGGAACTGGCGCGGCTCACGCCATCGCTACGGGCCCGCCACGGACGTACGCTCTACGTACTCGATGAGCCGACGGTCGGATTGCACATGGCGGACGTCGAAAAGCTGATCGTGGTGCTGCACCGGCTGGTCGACGCCGGTCACTCGGTGGTCGTCATCGAGCACAATCTGGACGTCATGGCCGAAGCGGACTGGATCATCGACCTCGGACCGGAGGCCGGGGCGGGCGGCGGCCGCGTCGTCGCGGCCGGCCCACCGGCGGCAATTGCGGCGCGCCAGGCGCGCTCGCATACTGGCGCGGCACTGGCGCGCTTCCTGCGCGAGCGCGCGGCCTAAAGAGCCGCGGACACGGCGAGTACGCAAGTCATGGCCCACAACCTCGTCTGCTGGAAATGCGGCGCCGATCTGGCGGCGCTGACCCTGCCGCTGTCGCGCCGCGATGAATGCGCGCACTGCCGCGCCGAGCTGCACGTCTGCCGCATGTGCGTCGATTACGACGAGCACGTCGCCAAGAAATGCCGCGAACCGATCGCCGAGGAGGTCAACGACAAGACCCGTGCCAATTTCTGTGATTACTTCGCCCCGCGTCCAGGCGCCTATATCGCACCGGAGACCAGTGCCGCGGAGCGCGCCCGTGCGGAGCTCGCCAGGCTTTTCGGCGGCAAGTCCTAGTCGAGCGGGCGTTACTGCCTAGGAACCCATTCGCTCCGACAGGCGCTCGAACAGGCGGCCGAGTCGCGAAGCTTTGTTCTTGACCGGTTTGGCCCTCACCTGGGCCGCACCCGATTTGTTGATCAACGGTTCACGCCCGTCGTCCATCTGCAGCTCTCCGGCGCCGAGGATCTCGAGCGTTTCCTCGAGCGTCATCGTTTTGGTCTTCGAGCGGCCATGAACCGCACCCTGCGTCCGCAGCTTGGCGCGCTTGCCGGGTGCACCGCGTCCTGGGCGAGGAGCGCCGCTGCCGGGCTTGGCGGCCGGCGACCCAGTGCGCTCCTTATCTTCAATGAAATCGAAGTCGGCCTTCGGCGGCGTAGCGGGCGCTGCGGCCTTCGCGGGCGGGTTTGCAGTCACTATCGGCTGCCCGGCCGCGCGCTTGGCGCGCTCACGCTCACGTGACGTCACCGGCACCACCGACACGGTCGAGAACTCCGAGCGGACATAATACGCGACCTGCCGGGCCGAGACTGCATCGGTGAAAAAGCCCAGGCGAAGACCATACCACCGCCGTCCGTCACGATTGCCTTCCGCACCATAGAGCGTATAGGCACTGAATATCGCCAGCTGCGGCACCTGAGCGATATCCATGGGCTGCACTGACCACATCAATTGCACCGCGTAGTAGGGGTTCTCATTGCGCGGCTGCGCCTCGGCTCCCGTGCCTTGCCACGCGCCGGCCCGCTCCGCCGCCGGCATAGCCATCGCCACCGTCGTGCCAGTCGCAGCAGTCGCAGTCGCCGTGGTGGTCGCGGCAGTTGCAGCGGCCGTCGGCGAGCGTCCGGCGGGCGACGTCGGCGTGGCCGTCGCCGCGCCAGCGCCGTGTTCCAATACCGCCAGTACGCCGCTATCGCTGATATCGACCGCGCCTTCTACCGGCGCGCCCGACCCACGCGCGGTCGAATTGCCGCTCGGCGCGCTGGCCGCCGGCTTGAGCTCCGCCATCGCACGCAGCACCGGCGCGCGCGCGCTGGTGTCATCGAGTGAAGCGATCGCCGCGCGGACATCATGCAATGACCGGGTAGCGGCTTCATGCTCGGCTTTGACACTTTGGCATTCGGGTATGCGACGGCCTTCGTGGGGCACCGGCGCGAGCGCAGCGGCACCGACGACGGTATCCTCGGCGACCGCTGCTGCGGCTATCTCGGGCGCTCGCGTGAGCGGTTGCGCCGCCGCCGCAGGCGTCGAATCGAGCGGTCGATCCAGCTCTGCCGGCGCCACCTCAGTAGCGATCGTGGGCGCTGCGGCCGCGACGCCTTGAGCGGCGGCGGCGCGCAGCCGCTGCCCGGGCGCGAGGCCGGCCCAGGCCCCCGGATAGATTTCACGCACGATGTCGAGCAGCTTCTCGGCCTCTTCCTGCGTATCGAAATACCCCATGTGCAACCGAAAGCGCTCGCGTGACTCTTCGCGTCGGCGGGAAACAAAAAATGAAAAGCGCTTCAGCCCCGCGTGATCCGGCGGCGTGAGCGCGACCGGCGACGTGGACGAGCAGAGATTGATGACGAAAGCGTTGCGCGGAGCGGCGCCCGGCAGTGACGTGCCGTGCGTATCGACAGTGGATTGCTCCGCGAGAGTTGCCTGTTGCATGTGCTGTTCCCCGATGCCCAAGACCCATTCAGGTGGCGGCACCCCGAAGACATGCAACGCGGCTGACACCGAGCCCGACGTCGGCCTGGCGGCGCGATTATCGGCTCTGCGGCAACCCCGCTATCCCTACCATGCTTCGGGACCGGTGGCTTTGCGTCCCTGTCTTGCGACAGGTTTGCCCTTCAAGTCACGCGTTCAGTCTGACACTTTTTAGCGACACGTCAAGGTCGAAATGCTTGCATTTATGCGTACTGACGCGAACCGCACAGTTCGACGGGAATTTGTCAAATAAAGCCTCAGCGCGTCATCCGACAGCGCGCCGCAGCAATGCCGTCGAGCCGCTGCGCTGTGCGAGGCGCTCGGTGACGTCGGCGACATTCATCGGCCGGGCGAGCACGTAGCCCTGCGCCACATCGCAGCCGCGCTGGCGCAGATAGTCGAGCTGCGGCAGTGTCTCGACGCCTTCGGCCACGACCTGATTGCCGAGCGCGCGTGCCATGTCGATGATCGTCGCCAGCAGCGTCGTCGCCTGGTAGTTGTCGGGCACTTCGCTCATGAATGAGCGATCGATCTTGATCGCATCCACCGGATGCTGCCGCAGGTAATTCAGCGACGAGTAGCCGGTGCCGAAATCATCCAACGCCACCCGTACGCCAAGCGCCGCCAGATTGCGCAAGGCCAGCCGTGCGTCCTCTTCCGCAAATACCGTCTCGGTGACCTCGAGTTCGAGGGTCTGCGGCGGCAACCCCATGCATTCGAGCGTCTGACTCACGAGCTGCACGAAGTCCCCGGCACGCAGCTGTTGCACCGACACGTTGAGCGCCAGGCGGCCCGGCGCGATACCTTCGTCGCGCCACATCGCCAGTTGACGACAGGCGCTCTCGAGCACCCAGGTGCCGATCTCCACGATCAGCCCGCTCTGCTCGGCCGCCGGTACAAAATCCTTCGGAAAGCGCAAACCCTCCCGCGGGTGCTGCCAGCGCACCAACGCTTCCAGTCCGACCAGTTCGCCATCCTGCAAGGCGTATTGCGGCTGGTAGTACAGCGCGAATTCGCGGCGGCGCACCGCGCGGAACAGTCCGCTCTCGGCCAGCTGCATCGACGCGCGCGCCATCTTGCTGTCGAAGAACACGGCGCGTGAACGGCCGCTGTCCTTGGCCTGATACATCGCCAGATCGGCGTTGCGCAGCAGCTCCTCGATGGTGTTGCCATCCTCGGGGAAGCGCGTGATACCGATGCTCGCCCGAACCTGATGATCGCGCCCGGCGATGTTCACCGGCCGCTGCAGCGATTCAATGATGCGCTGTGCTATCTCGCTGACCGCTTCGGCCGACGTCACCTGACACAGGATGACGGTGAATTCATCGCCACCGAGCCGTGCCACGGTGTCGCCGTCCTTGACACAGGAGCGCAGACGCTGTGCCACGATGGTCAGCAGCTGATCGCCCGCGATATGGCCGACGGTATCGTTGACCCTCTTGAAATGATCGAGATCCACGTACAACAGCGCGCCGCACGGCGAACCCCGGGCCGCGCTCTCGAGCTCCTGCGATAGCCGGTCCCGAAATAGCACTCGATTCGGCAGCGAGGTCAGCGAATCGAAATGCGCCTGGCGATAAAGCCGTGCATCGCAGTCCTGGTTGGACAGGGCGATCTGCAATCGCGACGTACATTGCAGGCCGTAGCGCACCAGATCCTTCGACGGTTCCATCATGCCGCGGTAGCCAACCGACAGCATTGCCGCGACCTCGCTGCCGGCGAAGATCGGCCATACATAGCAGATCTCGGCGCCGCGCTCACGCAGGGGCTCGAGAAAGCGGTAGCGGTCCAGGTGATGGGGCTGCACCGCTATTCCCTGCGGCGCTTGCTGCAGTGATAGTGTGATCTCTGGATCGAGATTGATGCGGCTGACCGGACTAAGGGCGCCGTCCGCGCCCGCCACGAACGAGCGCGCATGGCCCGGCGCGTCGCGATCGAGCAATGCCACCGCGGCGACCTCTGAGTCCGTCAGTGCGCACACGCGCAGCAGGATCGGCTCGATCGATTGCTCCAGGTCCGCGGCTTCGAGCAACAGCCGATCGATCTCGGCCAGTCGCTCCTGTGCGCTCCATTTGCTTTCCAGCGCCGTGATCGCGAGGTTATAGGACTGCGCCACCGCGCGCGGCGTGTCGGCGGCGCCTTGCAGACTGACACGCTGAAACTGTCCCTGTCGCAGCGCCGCGAGCGCCGCATCGAGCCGAGTCAGTACCGGCTGCCAGCGGCCGGTCAGGTACCGGGTGGCGAAATAAACGGCGGCCGCCCCGAGCAGCAGCAGCGACAACGCATCATTGATGAACGACAGCGCAGCCGGGCGCGCCTGCGCGAGTTTTCCATAGACCACGACATTCCACGGCGGTCCACTCAGCAGGGCGGATTGGACATCGAGCCGGACCATGCCACCGCGCCAGGCGGCACCGCCCTGTTGCCAGTCGCGCAGCCCCGGCCGCCCCTCACCGTGCCCGTCGATTGGCGTGCGAGCGAACATCCGCAATATCTCCGGGGGCAGCGACGTGCCCTCGAACACAATGTGTTCGGCCGAATCGAACACCACCATCGATTCCTGATTCGGCAACTCATCGGCGCCCTGCCAGAGCCAGCCCGGATCGAATTCAAAGAATCCAAGCTGCGGCGAGTTGGCGCAGTTGACCAGGTGAACCAGGTAGATGCCGGTAGGGGGCGCCTCGGGCATCACGACCTTCAGCAGACTCTGGCCGGCTTTGAGCTTGAGTCGGTCGGTGGGCCCGATCGACGATATCCCGGCGATCGGCTCGGGCTGATCGCTGTCATTGCCTGCGGACTCCTTGAAGGGGACCAGCACGACGCCGTGGAAGGCATCGGCGGTCAGCATGCGTTCGCGCAGCAGCGCGCCGCCCGTGCCGCCATCGGCCGCCGTCAGGTAGCGCACCAGCGCATCGGCAAGCTCCAGGCGCCCGCGCAGTTCGCGCGAAAAGCTCTGCGCGGTGCCGTTGACCCGATCGGTGACAATTTCATTGCGGTCGGTGACCACTTCATGGATCCGGATCCAGCTCGCGGCCACCAGCCCGACCAGGGCCGTAAGCGCGATGACCGGCGCCATGCGCCGCCACATCGATGGCGGCTTACCCTGTACCACAGCATTCATGAAGTTAGGTGGCTGGCTCGCGATGGAAGGGGCAGCAATGACTCTGTAACATTGGATTTAACGACACAGACCACGGCGATTCAGTGTCTTAGCGCAAACTCCCCGCATCGCTTTAGCGGCAATAATGTGAATTACGTCACGGACGCGTCGGTTCGCCTCCAGGAGTTGGAGCCCGCCGCACTGCGGATGCCCTCGTAGGTATAGCGGTATGTGCCGCGGCGGCCGCTGCACGCGGCCCCGCACATAGCCGCCGCCACGGTCGCGGCCGGAATCGCGCGAAAGCGCGACCAGCGACCCAGCAGCAGCGGATTCACCAGCCGCATCGCCACCTGCGCGCTCAGCTCGAGCACGCGCAGGTCGCGGCGAGCACCGAGCAGCAGCGAGGGTTGCAGGATGTCGAGCGCGCGAAAGCGCAGGCCCTCCACCGCCTTCTCCATTTCACCCTTCACTCGCAGATAAAAATTCTTCGACGCCGCATTCGCGCCGAGCGCTGACACCACCACCAGGCGCTCCGCGCCGCAGGCGAGCGCGAGCTGGGCGAATTCGAGCACCAGATCGTGATCGATGGCGCGAAACGCCGCCTGGCTGCCGGCGTCGCGGATCGTGGTGCCGAGGCAGCAGAATGCATCCTGACATTGCAGCCCTTTGAGCTGCGCCTGTAGCGAGGCCTCGAAGCGCACCACGCGATTGGCCATCCGCGGATGATCGAACGGCAGCGGGCGACGCGACAGCGCATGCACCCGCGCGTACTGCGGCGCCTGCAACAGCAGCCGCAGCAACTGGCCGCCGACCAGGCCGCTGCCGCCGGCAACGAGCGAGATCCTCCCTGCGCTTTCAGCCATGCATCGAGCTTAAAGTCGGGCCGTCCGGAATTCCAGGCACGCTTCACAGCGGCAGCGATATCTGCCCGCCACGCGCCGGCGCCCGGAAATGCTCGCCCGACAGCTCGCGCATGCGGCCCATCGACAGGCCTCGGCGCTTGCAGGCCAGTGCAAAGCGGTCCCGCAATAGCTGCGCCCAGGCGCCGCTGCCGACCATCCGGCTGCCAAAGCGCGGGTCGTTCTCGCGACCCTCGCGCGCGCCGCGGATCAGCGACATCACGTGTTCGGCGCGGTGGGGCAGATGCTCGTCCAGCCATTGCCGGAACAAGGCCTTGAGCTCATGCGGCAGGCGCAGCAGCACGTAACCGGCCCGCATGGCGCCATGAGCGGCGATCGCGGCAACGATGCCTTCGATTTCCGAGTCGTTGACCGCCGGAATGATCGGTGCCACCAGTACTCCCGTGGGCACGCCGGCCGCCGACAGCTCCCGCACCACGCGTAACCGCGCCTGCGGTGAGGCCGCGCGCGGTTCCAGCGTGCGTTTGAGCTCCGCGTCGAGGCTGGTGATGCTGACGAATACCTGTACCAGCTGCTCGCGCGCGAGCGAGCGCAACAGATCGAGGTCGCGCAGGATCAGCGTACCCTTGGTGATGAGGCTCACCGGATGGCGCGTACGCTCGAGCACCTCGAGCAGCCCGCGCGTCACCTGCAGCTCGCGCTCGACCGGCTGATACGGATCGGTATTGGCGCCGATGGTGATCGGCTTGACCACGTAGCCGGGGGCAGCGAGCTCCTGTTCCAACAAGCGAGCGGCGTCCGCCTTATAAAATATCTTGGTCTCGAAGTCGATGCCGGGCGATAGATCCATGTAGGCGTGGCTCGGCCGCGCATAGCAGTTATGACTGACCAGCCCGTTCGCGATGAAATCTTCGGTTCCCGTCGTGATGTCGTAGAGCCGCATGGCGCAGCCTAGAGGCTCGATCGAAGCTACTCCCAGCCGGGCCGCGCTCTTCACGCACTGCTCCGAGATATCGCGCTTACGAGAGATTGCGGAATCGACGGTATGGAAGAGTCGCAGGTGCTCCCGCAATCCGCCGAGCACGCGCACGAAGTCTATCGGGTTTCCTGCGTCGCGGGGCACGTGCTCAACGCAGAACTTGAAATCGAATGTCCGCAGCGACTCACCGATCCAGCCAATGATTGCCGGGTCCGTATTGGGGATGCGCACGATCCCGCCGCTATAGCTGCCCTCGGCATCGAAAATCCCGGCCAGAAAACCGGCGCGCCACGACCGAGAGGGGCAGCAGGGCCAGGCGATCAGCTCGCGAACCCGCTCCACTTTCCGGCGTGCGTGGGTACGGATCGCTTGCATGGGCCGGCGGCTTGCCGAGACGGCGGTGAACGCGAAGCGCTGCGTCTCGACACTCGCGCGTTGCAGCCAGTCCTGGGCGCGTTCCAGTGCCTGCGTATCGCATAACGCCAACGGGAATTGGTACTGAAGGCTCTGGCCGCGGCCGAGACGGAAATGCGAATGCTCACCGAGCAGCCCATCGCCGCGGATGAGGCCGCTCAAGTATCCCCTTCGATAGTCGGCGTCTTTCTCCGGCGCTGCAGCAAATGCGCCGGTGCCCATAAGCTTGTTTCCGGTGGTGAGGTGGGGCCTGCGGGCTGCGCCGCTTTGCGTCCCCGTCACGAATTTCCAGCCACGCTCGGTCAGAAAGCGGTGATCCGCGCCGGCCACCAGCACAGTGCCGTCCTCAAGCGTGATTCGGTGCGCAGGCTTGATGACGCTCCAGTGCGCGAGGACCCGTGTCTTTACGTACCGTCGGTAGCAGCCTTGACGGACCGTACCGTAGATCGCGTCGCCGGTCCGAATCTCCGCGAGCGGCCGCGTTGTGCCGTCCGCCAGCAGGATGGGTGTGTCCCCCGACAGGCAGTAGATGCAGCCGTGCTCGCAGCCGCGATAAGGATTGATCGACTGCTCGAACGGAATGTCCGGCGAGTCGTTGCGCGTGATGATCGAGCGCGCCGGTTCTGGACGGACCTGCGTCGCGATCGAGTCCGGCAGCTCATCGCGATACCAGCCATCGTCCACGGCCTCGATGTCACGGCTGAGGAACCGCGGCTGCGGGTTCCCGAGAGCGCCTCGCCCCTTATAGACCGCCATGAGGCATACTGTACATATATACAGTATCTGGGTAAATGGCCGCGGCACCCTCTTCAAGGGCGGGGCGGTGACGCCGGCTCGCCGACGCCGCCGGCTCGCCGATCAGCTGCCCAGGAACATTCGATAAGCCGGGTTCGCGGTCTCGTCGAGGTATGCGTAGTGCAGATCGAGCAGATGCTGCAGGAAATCCGCGCGTTCCGCCTTCGGCACCTGTATGCCGGCCAGCACGCGGCCGTAGTCTGAGCCGTGGTTCCTGTAATGAAACAGGCTGATGTTCCACGAGGTCCCGATGGACTTCAGGAACCGCAGCAGTGCCCCCGGGCGCTCCGGAAACTCGAAGCGATACAGCAGTTCGTCCACGGCCGCGTCAATGCCCGGCGCCTCGATGCGCCGCGCCTCGATGAGCGGCGCGTGGCCGCCGATCATGTAGCGCACGTGCAGCTTCGCCATTTCGTTGCCGCTCATGTCGATCACCTGGTAGCCGGCGCCGCGCAGCTGCGCAATCACTGCGTGGGCCTCTTCGTGACCGTGACCCAGCGCGAAGCCGACGAACACGTGGGCACGCTCGCTGCCGTGATAGCGATAATTGAACTCGGTGATGCTGCGCTGACCGAGCGTTTCGCAGAATTGCAGGAAGCTGCCTGGCCGCTCGGGGATCTCCACCGCCAGTAGCGCCTCGCGTTCGGCGCCGAGATCGGCGCGCTCGGCCACGTGCCGCAGCCGATCGAAATTCATGTTGGCACCGCTGTTGATGGCGACCAGCCGCTGGTCGCCGCCGCCGCCGCCGCCGCGCTCCAGATAGCGCTTGATTCCGGCCACCGCGAGCGCTCCGGCCGGCTCGGAGATGGCGCGCGTGTCCTCGAAGATATCCTGGATCGCGCCACAGATCTCGTCGGTATCGACCAGCACGATCTCATCTACGTAGCGGCACGCCAGCTCGAAAGTCTCCTCGCCGACCCGGCGCACAGCCACGCCGTCGGCAAACATGCCGACGCGCTCGAGCGTCACGCGCTTGCCGGCTTGTATGGATTCGTACATCGCCGCGGCGTCCTCCGGCTGCACGCCGATGATCCTGACGCGCGGATAGAGCTGCTTGACATAGGCGGCGATGCCGGCGATCAGGCCGCCGCCGCCTATCGGCACGAATATCGCGTCGAGTTCACCCCCAGTCTGACGCAGGATCTCCATGCCGATCGTGCCCTGGCCGGCGATCACGTCCGGATCGTCGAACGGATGCACGAACACCAGATGGCGCTCGCGCGCCAATGTCAGCGCATGCTCGTAGGCGGTGTCGTAGATGTCGCCATGCAGCACCACTTCGCCGCCGAGGTCCATGACCGCCTGCACTTTGATCGTCGGCGTGGTCTGCGGCATCACGATGAGCGCCGGCACCGAGCGCTTGCGAGCCGCCAGCGCCACACCCTGTCCATGATTGCCAGCCGAAGCGCAGATCACGCCGCGCGCCGCGGTCGCCGCCGACAGATGCGCGATCTTGTTATAGGCGCCGCGCAGCTTGAAGGAGAACACCGGCTGCAGATCTTCGCGCTTGAGCAGGATCCGGTTGCCCAGTCGACGCGACAGCCGGGGTGCTACCTCCAGCGGCGACTCTATGGCGACGTCGTAGACGCGCGCCTTGAGTACGCGCTGCAGATAATCGTCGGTCATCGAATGAGGAAACCTGGACCTGAGGCGGCGAAGCTTAAGCTATTCGCCGCCGCCGGCACAGGAGCAGGGCTCAGCCGGCCCACCTCAGCCGGCACGTTCCTGGGGTGATCGCTCCGGCGGTGGCCTCACCACGAAACGGAACTCGCTCTTGCCCAGCGTTACGATGTCGCCTTCCTTGAGCGTGCGGCGGTTGATCCGTTCCGCATTGACATAGGTGCCGTTGGTGCTGTTGAGATCTTCAATGACGGTCTTCGAGCCATAGAGCAGCACCACGGCGTGGTGGCGGCTGATGAACTCCGCATCGATACGGATGTCATTGTCGGGCGTACGCCCGATCGTGGTGCGCCGCCCCAGCAGCTGCACGATGCCGGTTTCCCCGTGGGTGCGCACCAGCATGCGCGTGGGCTCGGCAGCCCCTAGGTGTTCGAGATTCTGCTGAATGTTGCCCAGCACGGCCGCGCTGCTCGCGGTCTCGGTCTCCAGCCGCTTGATCAGCGCATTGCGCTGTTCGAGCGATTCGCGCACCGCATCGAGCTGCGCGTGCAGATCGCCAATGTCCTGAGCCTGCGCGCGAATCTGTGCTTCGAGCGCGAGATGACGCTCCAGCGCGGCCTTTGCCGCGGCCTCGGCGGCCGCCTGCTGCCGTTGCTGCTCCGAGCGCAACGCCATCGCTTCGGCCTCGAGTTTCCCCACCCGCTCCTTCTCGGTCGCGATTTGCGCGAGCAGATTTTCCTCGCGCGCAGCGTGCAGCTTGATGCGTTCGGCGATCTCACGCTCCAAGGCCGCGAGGCGCTGAGAGCGCTCACTGATCACCGATTCGCGGTCTCCGAGCATCGAATCGAAGAGCTGGCGCCGGCCTTCGAGGCTCCGCAGGTTTTCGCGGAAACGCTCGGCGTGCGCCCGAGCCTGCGCCAGATCGCTCTCGAGCGTGCGCAGGCGCTGCGCTTGCGCCTGGCGTTCCTTGAGCGCGGCGCTGGCCGAAGCTTCGTGCGATTCGATCGCGGCATGTGCGGCCGCCGCGTCCTCGCGCGCGGCCTTGAGCTCGGCGCGCAGCGTGTCGCGCTCGGCGGCGGCGGCCGCGTAGTCGCCGCCGACCGTCGCGTTCTGCGACTCCAGCTCGGCGATGCGGCGCTCCCGCAGCCCGACCTCACGTTCGAACATCGACAGCTGCTCGCTCTTGCGATTGAGCAGCTGCTCGAGTTCACGCAGGTTCGTTGTCAGATTGCCAAGGTTCTGTTCGAGCTGGCCGCGACTTTCGGTAACCGAAGCCAGATCGGAGCGCAGTGCGCCGATTTCCGCGTCGCGCAGGCTCTGCTCGAGGCGCAGTTCGTGCGTGGCGTCATCACTCCGAGCGGTATCCGCCGGTCGCGCGGCGGCTGAGCCTCGAGCCGTTGTCGACGCACGCGCGGCCCCTGGAGCCATCCACGAGTCGGTGGCGCCCAATGGGTCATCGGCGCCAATGGCGTTGGAAGCACCCGGCAGAATGGGCAGTTCTGCGGTGACTTCCAGATCGGCCGTGCTTGGCGTCTCGTGTCGCGTAGCCATCAGATCACCTTGAGCTCGCATCGGCGCGGCCACGTACCGCGCCCGCCATCTGGACCGGGGTATGTGTGCAAGGACTTGGGCCGGACATCGACTTCTCCTGCAAGCCTAAGCCAAACCCAAAAAAGTTCGTAACTGCGTCGCCTGACGCTCGAGTGCGGCGCCATCGTGCCCGCTCGCCTCCGCCGCCCGCAGGTCGATTACCAACGATGGCTGCCGCAGCAATCGCGCCTCGCTTCTTACCGGCTCCGTATCCGGCGACAGCACGACGCGCCCAATCTGGCTCGGGCGCTGCTGCGCTATCGCCAGCGCGATCGCGACACCGCTCTCGTGCGCCAGCAGATCGATATGCCGCAAATGCATCGAGTCGAGCAAGTCACCGAGCGCGGCCGCGAGATCCGCGCTACTGGCGTGCGACGGCACCGGATCCGACTCGCCGCAGCCCGGCAAATCGGGCGCATAAACGCAACGGTCGCGGCCCAACGGCGTGAGCAGTGGGCGAAAGAATCGTCCGGAGCCGGGGGCACCGGCAATGCACAGCAACGCGGTCGCCTCTTCAAAGCCGCCGCCGGCCGGAATGGCGTAATGCACATGCAGTTGGCCGTAACGACAGTCGAAATAAGCGCGGCGCACGCGCGGCTCGGAAGCAGCGGGAAGGACGGCACTTCGAACTCTGTTCATGCAGTGAATCACCCCTGGTGTGAGGCAGGCGCCACCCAAGCGCGGCGCTCGGCGCGCCGTTCCGGGCCGCCACCCTATGGCTATGGGCGGCCATTATTCCTTAACGCGCCGGCCCGCCATGCGACACACTACCCAACTTCTGCGTTCTCTCCGACCGGGCCCCGGGTCCGCGCGACCCGCCGCCAGCCGACCCCAGGCAGTGTAAGCGGTCGCCAGCGCTCGCCCCAAGGGGGGCCCCCCGCCAACTGCTCGCCGGCGACCGCGCACAAGCCGCCACAAGCCGCCACAAGCCGCGATAGGCCGCGATAGGCCGCGTCGCGACCACGGCCACCCGCAATCGCCCTGCGGCCTCAACATAACGAGACCGAGGTGCCGCTGTTAGCGCTTCTGTTCCGGGTCGGCGTGCAGATAGTGCAGGAACCGATGCACGACCGGCGCAAACACGACCGCGGTCGCGACCAAGACGGCAAAGCCTGAATACAGGGCGTAGGTCCCGGCAAAGAACTTGCCGGCCCAGGTCGCCGGTGTGGCAATGGGCCCCATGCCTGACAGGATCATGGCCGCATTCTCGTAGGCATCGATCCAGATCAGCCCGACGAGCCAATGGTAGCCGGCCATGCCGAACATCAGCGAGATCGCGATCAGCACCACGCCGATCGCAGCACTCAGCGCCAACCGGCGCAGAAAACGCGGCCATCGCAGCAGCGGCTGCGACAAACGCTCGTACTGGCCTAATGCTCGCAACAGAATTCCGCGCTGCAGGCCATGCGTTCATTGTAGGCCCGGCGCCTGGTCGGTTGCATGATGCGACTGCGGGCGCCCTCTAGGCCGCGCCGAACTGCTTGAACCAGCCCAACATCTGCTGCCACGCCGCCTGCGCATCCTCAGGGTTGTAACTTGAGCGGTAGTCGGCGTTGAAGCCGTGTTCCGCATCCGGAAACACCACCAGCTCATTCTTGAACTTCGAGTTCTCGAGTGCGCCGCGCATCTGCTCGATGCTTTCCGAGGTGATGCCGCGATCCTTGCCGCCGTAGAACGCGATCACCGGCGCCTTGAGCTCGCCGACGATATCGATCGGATTGCGCGGCTGCAGCTCGGTCGGATCGCCGACCAGCCGGCCATACCAGGCAGCACCCGCTTTCAGGTCCGGATTGTGCGCGGCGTATAGCCACACGATGCGGCCACCCCAGCAGAAACCGGTGATCGCGAGTTTGCCGGTGTTCGCCTTGCCGGAAGCGCGGGCGTAGGCGACGCAGGCATCGAGATCGGCCATGACCTGCGCGTCCGGCACCTGCTGCACGATCGGCATCAGGGCCCTGATGTCGGTAACGTTGTGAACGTCGCCCTGTCGCGCGTACAGCTCGGCGGTAATCGCGAAATAGCCCAGCTTCGCCAGCCGTCGACACAGGTCCTTGATGTGCTCGTGCACGCCGAAGACTTCCTGCACCACGAGCACGGTCGGAAAGCCGCTGCCCCTGGCGGGCATGGCGCGATAGCCCGGCAGTTCAACGTCCTTCGTCGGGATCTTGATTTCGCCGGCCACCAGGCCGGCACTGTCGGTGGTGATAACGGTCTCTGCATTCACCGGCCGTACGGCGAGTGCGAAACCTGATGCCAGCGCCGTGACCACCAGCTCACGCCGCGAAAACTCGAGCGGCGGCATCACGTTGCGTACGTCCGGATGAAAGTTGGTTGCCATGCAAATCCCGATGCTTGCCTGCAAAGTACTTGCTACTTTGCAACGCTCGCAATTGCGGATGCAAGCCGTTCGGTGCCTTTTGGCTCTAGAACCCGACTTTCAGTAGGAGTTGTCCAGTTGACGCGATGCGGCGGCGGATGTTCGGATGAGCTGATGCCTGGCATGCGCCTGCTACTGTTTGCCATTCTGCTCTGCGGCGCCTCCGGCCCCGTGGCCGCGCAGCTCACCCTGTCGAGTCCCAACGATGGGTCGGCGCCGACACAGCAGCAGACAGACGAGCCGCTGCCGTCGGACGCCGAGCTCGAAGCCGCAGGCGCACGCATCGGTGGGATCCAGATCGATACCATCCAGATATTCGATCTCAGCAACCCGGAGGAAAACAACTGGCTGTTTCGCACCGCCGATCATCTGCACAAAGGCACTCGGATTTCGGCGATCGCCGCGCAGCTGCTGTTCCGCAGAGGCGACCTCTATTCTCGCCGCCTGCTCGACGAGACCGCGCGCAACATCCGCTTGAATTCCTCGTTTCTTCGCGAACCCGTGATTCGCCCTATCCGCTACCACAACAGAGTCGTGGACATTGTGGTCATCACCCACGACGTCTGGACGCTGCAGCCGGGAATCAGTTACGGCCGCAGTGGCGGCACCAACACCACCCGCATCGACATTTCCGACGCGAACATTCTCGGTTACGGCAAATCCCTCGAGATCGGCCACGGCGAGAACGTCGATCGCAGCAGCACCTATCTGGATTGGGTCGATCCGAACGTCTGGGGCAGCCATTGGAACGATGGCGCGCAGTATTCGAGAAATTCGGACGGCACGGTGTGGGGTCTGGGCGCCGGCAAACCGTTCTACTCCCTCGAAGCCCGATACGACGGCGGAGCGGACATCGGTGACAATCACAGCGTCTTCACACGCTACCGTCTGGCACAGGCCTACGACGGCTACGACGATAATTATCGTACCGCCGACTTTTACATTGGCGATGCGCTACGAATTACCAATCTGTGGTCCGAGCGGCTGCTGCTCGGGTGGCGGGTCGATCAAAGTCGCTTCGGCCCGGCGCCCAACCAGACGCCTCTGGCGCCTCTGCCGCAAGACCGGAGTTTATCGTACCCGTTCGCGCGCATGCAATGGATCGAGAACCACTATGACACCATGCGCAACCTCGACCTGATCGCCCGCACCGAGGACGTTCATTTCGGCCTCGATGCCAGTGTCGGTCTCGGTCTGGCGACTCCGGCCTTCGGCTCCGACCGCCACTCCGTGATTGCCGATACCGAGATCAACTACGGCTGGCAATTTGGAGATGCGCAGGAATTGTTTCTCGCCAGCCGCCTGGCGTCGCGCTTCGAGGACGGCGACTTGCATGATGCGATCATCACCTGGACCTCCAGCTATTACCTCACTACCAGCGATAACTTGCGCACGCTGGTGCGTTTCTCCGGCGACGCCGGTCACGATCTCGACGGCGATCACACGCTGCAGCTCGGCGGCGATACCGGGCTGCGGGGCTATCCGCTGCGTTATCAGAATGGCAATCAGCGCGCGCTAGTCACGGTGGAGGAGCGGCTGTACACGAATTATTTTCTGTTTCGTCTGGTCAATCTGGGTGCCGCGGCGTTCTACGACATGGGCCGCACCTGGGGCACGACGCTGGTGCCCACGCCGCAGCTCGGGCTGCTCAAGGATGTGGGCGTGGGTCTGCGGCTCGGAAATCAGCGCTCGTCGTTCGGCAGCGTGATCCACATCGATCTGGCGGTGCCACTGGACCGCCCGGCGAGCATCAGTCCACTGCAGTTCCTGGTCAGCACGCAGCAGAGTTTCTAGCTGCGGCCGACTGGCTAGAACATACCCGACGGGTCGATGTCGCCAGGCGGGGCATCCTGCCGTCGCGCCGCGATGTACTCGCCGGTGATCATCGCGTCATAGCCCAGGCCCGGACCGACCATCGGATAGACACCGGCGTCCGGATCGATGATGACCTCCAGGAACGCGGGGCCAGTGTAGCCCAGGAACTCCGCAACCACCGCCGGCACATCCTGCTTGCGGTCGAGGCGCCGCGCCCACTGAAAGCCGTCGGCGGTCGCCGCGCGCACGAAATCCTTCTTGTGCAGCGACTTGTCGCTGCCCGACAGCCGGCCCTTAAAAAACAGCTTCTGCCACTGCTTGACCATGCCGTCGCCGAAATTGTTCAGCACCACGACCTTGATCGGCAGATCGTAGGTGGTGACGGTCTCGAGCTCGCCGATGTTCATGCGGATGCTGGCGTCGCCGTCGAAATCGATCACCAGCCGCCCGGGATTGGCGACCTGGGCGCCGATCGCCGCCGGCAGACCAAAGCCCATCGTGCCCATGCTACCCGAGGTCAGCCACAGCCTGGGCTCGCGGAAATCGAACATCTGCGCCGCCCACATCTGATGCTGGCCGACGCCGGTCGCGATGATGGCGTCGCCGCGCGTGTGACGGTTGATCTCTTCGATCACGTAATGCGGCTGCACCAGTTCACTGTCGCGGTTGTAGTTCATCGCATGTTGGCGCCTGAGTTGACCGAGTGCGGCCCGCCAGGGGGTGAAATCGGCCTTGAAGTCGATGCGTGAGCCGTACGCGATCAACGCCCGCAGTGCCTCGGGCAGTAACCCGACATGGCTCCAGTGCGTGCTTTTGACCTTGTTGATCTCGGCCTGATCGACGTCGAGCTGTGCTATGCGGCGCGCATTGCGCGCGAACTTGCGTGGGTCGCCGGCGACGCGATCATCAAAGCGTGCGCCGATCGCGATCAGAAAATCGCAGTCGTCCGCCGCATAGTTGGCAAAAGCGGCTCCGTGCATACCGAGCATGCGCATCGACAATGGATCGGTGGTATCGATGGCGCCGATACCCATCAATGTGGTCACCACCGGAATGCCGAACGTCTGCGCGAATTCGGTCAGCAGCTTGGCCGCACCGCCGTTGATGACCCCGCCACCGGCATAGATCAACGGTCGCCTGGACTGCGCCAGCAACTGCAGGAAATTCGCCGCCGCGGGTTCGCCCAGCGTGCTCGCGGTCAGCTCGCGCAGCCGCGCCCGGTAACCGGGGATTGCCAGCGCGCCTTCGCCCTGGAACACGCCGGCCGCGGTCTGCACATCCTTCGGTATGTCGATCACCACCGGGCCCGGCCGACCGGTGCGCGCGATCTCAAAGGCGGTACGCATGGTCGCTTCCAGGCGCGTCGGTTCGGTTACCAGCAGTACATGCTTGGCGACCGAGCCCATCAGCGACGCCACCGGCGCCTCCTGGAACGCATCAGTGCCGATCGCCGCCCGGGCGACCTGGCCGCAGATCACCACGATCGCCACCGAATCGGCCATGCAATCGCGCACCGGCGTGACGGTATTGGTGGCGCCCGGTCCGGAAGTCACCAGGCACACGCCGACCCGGCCGCTGGCGCGGGCGTAGCCAGCCGCCATAAAGCCCGCCCCCTGCTCATTGGCTGGGACGATCAGCGGTACCTGGCGGCCACCGCTGCTCTTCTGAGCCTCGTTGAAGGTGAAGACGGCATCGTAGGTCGGCAGGATCGCGCCGCCGCTGTAGCCAAATATGGCCTCCACGCCTTCGTCCGCCAGCACCTGAACGATCATTTCCGCCCCGGTCATGGCCTTGCCGGCCAGGGGATGTTTGCTGTGAAGCGCGATGGTTGCCAAGTCTTTCATAGTTGAAATCAGATCAGAATAGCCGAGCCGACCTCCAATTGGCTATTCTGGATGGCCCAGCCTGCGCAACCCTAGGATTCATGCGACACATAATTGGGATCCTGCTGCAGAACGAAGCCGGCGCCTTGACGCGCGTCGCCGGCATGTTTTCCAGTCGCGGCTACAACATCGAATCGCTGTCGGTGGCGCCGACCGACGATCCCACCGTGTCGCGCCTGACCCTGGTGACCAGCGGCTCGGAAGCCGTGATCCTGCAGATCGCCAATCAGTTGAAGAAGCTGATCGACGTCGTCAGCGTCGACGACATGACACGCGGCGAGCACATCGAGCGCGAGCTGGTGTTGCTGAAGCTACGCATCGAACCGTCGCGCCGCGATGCCGTGCGCGGCTACGTCGCCCGCACCGGCGGGCGGGTGCTCGACCCCTCCAGCGAGTGCTTCATCGTCGAGCTGCTCGGCAGCGAGGCCGAAATCAACGGCTTCATGCGCGATCTGGCGACGCACGCCGAGCTGTTCGAGGTGGTGCGCAGCGGCGCGCTCGGCATCAGCCGGAGCCAGCGCTCACTCCGCGTCGTTGAGTGAGGGCGCTTAGTCACCCGTGAGAGGGATTGCGTCATATAGCGCGATTTTTGTTATCAAAAATCATGACGCAATCCCTCTTAGTGATGACTATCAGCCCTCACTCCCATGCTCGGGAATGAGGACGCTGGCTCCGGTGGTGCGCCGCATCTCGAGGTCGCTATGCGCCTGGGCGGCATCGGCGAGCGCGTAGCGCTGTCCGATGTGCACCCGTAATTTTTTTGCGCGCACCAGGGCGAACATGGCGCGCGCCGCGGCTTCGAGCGCCTCGCGCGTAGCGATGTAATCAAACAGCGACGGTCGCGTCAGGAACAGCGACCCCCGGCGCGCCAGCTCCAGCGGTGCAATCGCCGGCGGCGGACCCGAGGCGTTGCCGAAGCTCACCATCAAGCCGCGCGGCCGCAGGCAGTCGAGCGATTCGCTGAAAGTATCCTTGCCGACCGAGTCGTACACCACATCGGCCATACGGCCACGGGTATAACGGCGCACGCACTCCACGATGTCGTCACGGCCGGCCAGAAACACCTGATGACAACCCTGCCGCTTCGCCACCGCGAGCTTCGCTTCGGTGCCGACGATTCCCATGACTTTGGCACCCAGTACCCGGGCCCATTGCGTCAACAGCGAACCGACGCCACCGGCCGCGGCATGGATCAGCAGATGGTCTCCGCGGCGCACCCGATAGGTACGGCGCAGCAGGTACTCGGCGGTCAGGCCCTTGAGCATCAGCGCCGCCGCCTGCTCGTCGGCGATGCCCGGGGGCAATTTGACGACCTGGTTCGCGGCGATGTTGCGCCGCTCGCAATAGGCGCCCGCCGCTCCCATGACATACGCCACGCGCTGGCCGAGTTTGAAGCCTCGCACCCCTGGCCCGAGCGCGACGATTACACCGGCCGCCTCCCGGCCTGGAGTTTCCGGCAGCGGACGCGGATACAGGCCGCTGCGATCATAAATGTCGATGAAATTGACGCCGATGGCGGTATGACGCAGCTGCAATTCGCCCCGACCGGGGGCTGGCAGCTCCTGGCGCTCCCACTTGAGCACGTCGGCGCTGCCGTGCTGGTGGAAGACAATCGCATTGGAGAACTCGGACCGCATACGGCAACTCTTGCAGGGTGCGGCCGAACTACCACCGCCTTGGAAGGCCGCCGGCGACCGCACCAATATTTTAGCGCACCATTATTTCAGAGTGCGGCGTTATCGGTCTCGCCGGTGCGAATGCGGATGACGCGACTGATGTCGGTAATGAAGATTTTGCCATCGCCGACCTTGCCGGTCTTGGCGGCCTTCAGCACCGCCTCCACGACCTGATCGACCAGCTCGGATCGCACCGCGACCTCGACGCGTGTCTTCGGTACGAAATCGACGACGTACTCGGCGCCGCGGTAGAGTTCGGTATGGCCGCGCTGCCGGCCGAAACCCTTGACCTCGGTAACAGTCATGCCCGATACGCCGATCTCGGATAACGCGGCCCTGACGTCATCGAGCTTGAAGGGCTTGATAATTGCGGTTATCAGTTTCATACGAGAGTTCCCGCCTCCATACTTGTTGGTTCCGCTACTACGGCGAACCGAAGGTGCAGCTTTCGTGCCACTGCCCCGCCGCCCAATTGTGCCACCTAAGCGCCATTTCTGCCCTCAAGGCCGGTTGTCATGGCACCAATTCGGCGCTGTGCCGGCGAATATACGCCCGCCGATAGTGCTTGTTGCAGTCTACGCGAGCCGCCCTAGCGCAGCACCACCAGCAGGTCCTTGGCATCGATCTGGGTGCCGGGCTGTACCAGCACTTCCGCCACCTCGCCCTCGACCTCGGCACGCACGGCTGCCTCCATCTTCATCGCTTCGATCGTCACGACCAGATCGCCATGCTTGATCCTCTGTCCGACCGCGACGCTGACGGTGGCCACCGACCCCGGCATCGGCGCGCCAATGTGACGCGGATTCCCGGGGTCGAGCTTGCGCTGCGGTGCTCGTTTTGGCGTCTGGCTGCGATCCGTTACGCGGATTGACCGCGGCTGGCCGTTGAGCTCGAAGAACACTGTCCGCGTGCCGTCTTCGTGCGGCTCGCTGCGCGTCACGTAGTGCACGATCAGCGTCTTGCCGCGCTCCAGATCGACACTGATCTCCTGCCCCGGCTCCATGCCGTAGAAGAACACCGGGGTCGGCAGGATGGCGACGTCGCTGAAGCGCCGACGATCCGCGGCATAGTCGGTGAACACCTTCGGATACATAAGATAGGAGGCGAATTGCCGGTCGGTCACCGCCCGCGCGGCCCGCTCGCTGGCCTCGGTTCGCAGCTTTTCGAGGTCGGCCGGCGGCGATTCCACGCCCGGCCGGTCCTTGCGGGGCGCGGTCCCCTGCAGCACCTTGCGCTGCAGATCTGGCGGGAAGCCGCCATAAGGCTGGCCCAGATCGCCGCGAAACAGCTGCACTACCGACTCGGGAAAGGCGATCTCGGTATTCGGGTCGAGCACCGCCTGTCGCGTCAAGCCGTTGGTGAGCATCAGCAGCGCCATATCGCCGACGACCTTGGAAGTCGGCGTCACCTTCACGATGTCGCCGAACATGTCGTTGACATCGGCGTAGGTCCGGGCGACTTCCGGCCAACGTGTGTCGTCGATGCCGAGCGAGCGCGCCTGCTCGCGCAGATTGGTGTATTGACCGCCCGGCATGCCATGCACATAGACCTCGGAGGCGCCGGCACGGTTATCGCTCTCGAACGCGACGTAGCCCTTGCGCACCTGCTCCCAGTAGCGCGACAGGATGCGGATATGCTCGGTGTCGATCCCCGGATCGCGCGGGCTGTAACGCAGCGCCTCGGCGATCGAGCCCAGGTTCGGCTGTGATGTCAGGCCGCTCATCGAGTCCATCGCCGCGTCCACGGCATCGGCGCCGGCGGCAATCGCCGCAAACACGCTGGCGGCCGCGATGCCGCTGGTGTCATGGGTATGAAAATGAACCGGCAATCCGGTCTCGTCCTTCAGCGCTTTCACCAGATCATAGGCGGCGCGCGGCTGGCACAGTCCGCCCATGTCCTTGATGCCCACGACGTGCGTGCCGGCGCGCTTGAGCTCGCGCGCCAGTTTCACGTAGTAGTCGAGCGTGTACTTGCGCTCGTTCGGATTGCAGATGTTCCCGGTGTAGCAGATCGCCGCCTCACACAGTCGGCCGGAAGCGAGCGCGGCGTCGATCGCCACGCGCATGTTCTCGACCCAGTTCAGCGAATCGAAGATCCGGAACACGTCGATGCCCGTAGCGGCGGCCTGCCGCACGAAGTACTGCACGACGTTATCGGGATAATTGGTGTAGCCGACGGCATTGGCGGAACGCAGCAGCATCTGCAGCAGCAGATTCGGCATCGCCTCGCGCAACCGCTCGAGCCGCTCCCAGGGATCTTCCTTCAGAAAGCGCATGGCGACGTCGAACGTCGCCCCGCCCCAGCACTCGACCGAGAACAGTTGCGGCAGCAACGCCGCGTACGCGGGCGCGATAGCCACCATGTCGATGGTGCGCATCCGCGTCGCCAGCAGCGACTGATGCGCATCGCGCATGGTCGTATCGGTCAGCAGTACGCGCTCTTCGGTGCGCATCCATTGCGCGAAACGCTCAGGCCCCAGCTCATCCAGCAGCTGCTTGGTGCCCGCGGGCGGCGTCGCGCCCGGCGGCACACCGGCCGGCAGGCGTGGCGGCCGCATTGTCGCCAGCCGTGCAGGCACGGTGCGGCCTTTGATCTGCGGATTGCCGTTGACCACGGTGTCGGCGAGGAATGTAAGGATGCGCGTGGCGCGGTCGCGGCGCTCGGGCGAGCTGAACAGCTCCGGCGTCTGATCGATGAAGCGGGTCGTGTAATCGCCGCGTTCGAAGCACGGGTGGGTAATGATCTGGTCGAGGAAGCGCAGATTGGTGGTCACACCGCGAACGCGAAACTCCCACAACGCCCGATGCATGCGCGCGATGGTCTCTTCCGGCGTCGGCGCCCAAGTGGTCACCTTCACCAGCAGCGAGTCGTACCAGCGGGTGATGATGGCGCCGGCATAGGCCGTGCCCGCATCGAGCCGGACACCGAAGCCGGCCGAACTGCGGTAGGCGGTAATGCGGCCGTAGTCGGGAGTGAAATTGTTCTCGGGATCCTCGGTGGTCACACGGCATTGCAGCGCGTGTGAATGGATGCGGATCTCGCCCTGCGTCGGCACGCCGCTGGCGCTGTCACCGATGCGGGCGCCGTCGGCGATACGAATCTGCGCCTTGACCAGATCGATGCCGGTGGCGCATTCGGTCACCGTGTGCTCGACCTGGATGCGCGGGTTGACCTCGATGAAGTAGCACCGGCCGCTATCCGCATCCTGCAGAAACTCGACCGTGCCGGCATTGCGGTAGCTCGCTGCGCGACCGATCTGTAGCGCCGCCTCGCACAGCGCCGAGCGCTCGGCGTCGGTGAGGAACACCGCCGGCGCCCGCTCTACCACCTTCTGGTTGCGCCGCTGCACCGTGCAGTCCCGTTCGTACAGATGCACCAGGTTGCCGTGACTGTCGCCGAGGATCTGCACCTCGAGATGACGCGCGCGGCATACCAGCCGCTCGAGGTAGACCTCGTCGTTGCCGAACGCAACCCGGGCCTCACGGCGCGCGACCGGCAGCAGCTCGGCGAGCTGCGCCTCACTCTCAATCACGCGCATGCCACGTCCGCCGCCGCCCCAGCTGGCCTTGAGCATCACCGGGTAGCCGACTTGCTGTGCCATGCGCCGGCACTGATCAAGATCCGGCGGCAGCGGCGGCGTCGCCGGCATCACCGGCACGCCAGCCGCGACCGCCAGATGACGCGCGGCCACCTTATTGCCGAGCACGCGCATGGTCTCGGGGCTCGGTCCTATGAAGATGACGCCCGCGGCGGCACACTGCGCGGCAAATTCCGGGTTCTCCGATAGAAAGCCGTAGCCCGGATGAATCGCATCGACGCGCGCTTCGCGCGCGACGCGCAGAATGTCCGGGATATCGAGGTAGGCGTCGATCGCGCCTTTGCCTGCACCGACCAGATAGGCCTCATCGGCCTTGGTACGATGCAGACTGAAACGATCTTCCTGCGAGTAGATCGCGACCGTGGGGATTCCGAGTTCGTTAGCGGCACGCATCACCCGTACCGCGATCTCGCCGCGATTGGCGACCAGCAGCCGATGAATCCTCTGCAGCACCCGTATATCTCCAGTGACGGCAGCGCCGATCAATTGGCCAGATAGGCGGCCAGATAGTCCTCGAAGCTGCCGCGCTGTGAAGCCTCAATCGCCCGCTGCGCCTCCAGCGACTCCTGGACTTCGGCCTCGAACTCCCGCCGGCGCGCCTCATTGCGGGGGAACGCGCCGACCATGTACTCCTTATGGGCGCGCGACATGCGCAGCACCAGCGACATGAAACTGCCATCGGATTCGCGCAACTCGCGCAGCATCCGCGCCGATGGCGTCTGCTCGACATTCTCGAGCTTCGCCCGCTGCTCCTTGAGCGTCGCGCTATAGGGCCGTTGCGGATGCGTTGCGTCGAGCAGCTCGCAGATTCCCTGCATGGATTCGAGCAGCTCGGCAGCCCAGCTGCGCATCGGCACGGCGCGCCCGTCGCGCTCCAGCGTCAGACCCGGCTGGCGGCCGTAGCGCGCCACGCGCAGGTGATTGCGGTCGATGGCCTCTTCCTCACTGCTGTCGATCGGTGGGCTGGCCTTGAACAGCAGCAGCTGCAGGAAAGCCTCCAGGAAGTATAGCTTGCGCGGATTCACGCCGACCGGATCGTAGGCACTGTTATCGAGCGTGCGCACCTCGACATACTCGACCCCGGCACGCGCCAGGGCGTGGATGGTGCGCTCACCGGCACGCAGCGTGCGCTTCGGGCGCACGTAGCTGTAGTACTCGTTCTCGATCTGCAGCACATTGCCCGACAGCTGCCGATACTCGCCATCGACCTTCACTCCCAGCGCTGCGAATGCCGGCTGCGGCTGATTCACCGCGCGGCGCAGATCGCGCAGATACTCCTCCAGTGTATTGACCGAAACCGACACGGCCGCCTGACTGCGATTGCGATAGCCGATATCGCTCATGCGCAACGATGTCGCATCAGGCCCGATCAGGGTGTCCGCACCCAGAGGTTCGAGTCCATGCTCACGGCGCCCCTGCAGATACGAGCGGCATAGCGCCGGCGACACGCCAAACAGGTACGACACGATCCAGCCGTGACGGCGGTAATTGCGCAGCAGGTCGAAATATCGCGCCGAGACGAAATCCTGGCCGCAGCGAGGCGACTGGCAGATCTCGCCGTACAGCGGCCAGAATTGTTCCGGCACCGAATAATTGAAATGTACCCCGGAGATGGCCTGCATCATGCCGCCGTAGCGCACCAGCAGTCCGTGCCGGTAGATGTATTTGATGCGGCCCTGGTACGAGTCGCCAAAACGGGCGATCGGCACCGCCAGATCCCCGCCGAGTATGCACGGCATCGACGTTGCCCACAGCAGTTCATCGCCCAGGTGCCCATAGACGAACTCATGCAGGTCGCCGAGATACTGCAGCAGCTCCTCATTGTCGTTGAAGGTCGGCGTGACCAGCTCGATCAGCGCTTCGGAATAGTCGGTGGTAATGTGCGGATTGGTCAGCGCCGAGCCGAGCGAGCGCGGATGCGGCGTCTGCGCGATGCGGCCATCGGGCGTCACGCGCAGCGATTCGCGCTCGAGGCCCCGCCGGCCACGCGCGATGAGCCGCTGCTCGCGGCTGTTCACCAGCGCAGCCAGGCGGCGTTCGTACACGCGATCGACCACGATGCCCGCCATCACCCCTCCATTGACCACGATCGCGCGCGCCGGCTACCCGCAGCCGCCCAATCCGCACCTTCATCTTGCCTGTCTGCCGTCCGGCGCCGCAATGCACGCCCATATGCCCACTTGCCATAAGAGACGGCGCCATGAGTGACCGCGCCTATACGGGCGTGGCATCCTAGGAGCCTGCCCGATCGTTGCAGACCGCCGCGGCCGCGTCGCAGACACGCACGAAAGACACACGGAGACGCAATCCATGCAGATCGGAAGCACTACAAGACGCGTAGCGATCATCGGTGGGGTCCGCACCCCCTTTGCACGCTCCCATACCGCGTACGCCGGCACCGACAATCAGGAGCTGCTCACCGCATCGCTGCGGGCGCTGGTCGAGCGCTTCGAACTGCAGGGTCAACGGCTCGGCGATGTGATCGGTGGCGCGGTGATCAAGCACTCCAAGGACTACAACCTGACGCGCGAATCGCTGCTGTCAACCGGCCTCGATCCGCAAACGCCGGGGCTCGATCTGCAGCGCGCCTGCGGTACCAGCCTGGAGGCGGCAATTCTGGTCGCCAACAAGATCGCACTGGGCCAGATCGATGCCGGTATTGCCGCAGGGGTGGAAGACCTCAGCGACCCCCCGGTGGGGTATCCCAGATCGTTCCAGCAGCGGCTGCTGCGCAGCGCGCGCGGCCGCAGTTCTGGCGCACGAATAAGACCCTGGTTGGCACTGCGGCCGCGCGATCTCAAGCCGGTACTGCCCGCCGTGGTCGAGCCGCGCACCGGCCTGTCGATGGGCCAGAGCTGCGAGCTCATGGTCAAGACCTGGAACATCACCCGCGAAGAGCAGGACCAGTTGGCCTACGAAAGTCATGTCAAGGCGGCCGCGGCCTGGCACGAGGGTTTCTATGACGACCTGGTGGTGCCGTACCGCGGCTTGAAGACCGACAACAACGTCCGCACCGACGCTTCGGTGGACAAACTCGCCAAGCTCAGGCCGGTATTCGACCTGAGCGGCAGCGGCACTATCACAGCCGGCAACAGCACACCGCTGACCGATGGCTCCGCCGCGATGCTGCTGGCCTCGGAACAGTGGGCAGCGGAACACAAGCTGCCGGTGCTGGCCTATCTGCGTGCGGCCAAGACCTGGGCAGTGGATTTTGCCAGCGGCAAGGAAGGCCTGTTGATGGCGCCGGCATATGCGGTCGCAGCGATACTGCAGGACACGGGCTTGGGTCTGCAGGATTTCGACTATTACGAAATTCACGAGGCCTTCGCCGCCGTGCCGCTGTGTCTGTTCAAGGCCTGGCAGTCGGCCGATTATTGCCGTGAGCGCCTCGGGCTTCCCGAACCGCTGGGCGCGATCGACACCTCGAAGCTCAATGTCAAAGGCGGCAGCGTCGCGATCGGACATCCATTCGCCGCCACCGGTGCCCGGATTCTCGCGGCGCTGACAAAATTGCTGGCGCTCGATCCTCAATCCAAACGCGGTATCGCTTCTGCCTGTACCGCCGGCGGCATGGGTGTAACGGCAATCCTGGAGCGCGCGTGAGTCAATCCGAAACGCTCATGGCCCGCGACGGGCATGAGTTCAACGTCTATATCGCCAAACCGGCGGGAAAGGCGCGCGGCGCGGTCGTGATCGTGCAGGAGATCTTCGGCTTGACGCCTCATGTGCTGCGCACGGCCGACAGCTACGCGGCCGATGGCTACCTGACGGTGGCGCCGGCACTGTTCGATCGCATCCACCGCGATCTGGTGCTCGAGTATTCCCCGCATGAGATCGAACAGGCGATGGGTTATCGCAAGCAGATCGACACCGCCAAGGCGGTGCTCGATATTGCCGCGTCGGCGGCGATTGCACGACATGCTGGCAAGGTAGCGGTAATCGGTTTTTGCTGGGGCGGCATGCTCGCCTGGGCTGCGGCCAGCGAGCTGCCGCTGGCGGCCGCGGTCTGTTACTACGGGGCGCGCATCCCCGCGCTGCTGCCCAAGGTACCCGCGTGTCCGACGATGCTGCATTTCGGCGAACAGGATCCAGGCATCCCGCTCAGCGAGGTCGAGGCTCTGCGCAGCGCCTATCCGCAGGGCGTCTACCACCTCTATGCCGCCGGCCACGCCTTCGCCAACGATGACCGCCCCGATCACTACAATCCAGAGGCAACCGCGCTCGCGCGCTCGCGGACCAACGCCTTTCTGGCGCAGCACATCGGCTAGGCGCAGCGGCCGGTCCAATGCGCCCGCCAGCGTGAACGAATCGATGCGCATCGCCGCCGGCACGGCTGGGGTAGCCGGCCCGGCCGTACTGTTGGTCAACACCGGCACCCCAGTAGCGCCGCGCAGCGGCGCCGTGCGCGGTTTCCTGCGCCGTTTTCTTTCCGATCCGCGCGTCATCGAGCTGCCGCGCGCGCTATGGCTGCCGCTGCTGTATGGTCTCGTGCTGCCGCTGCGCGCCCCGCGCAGCGCGCGCAAATACCGGCAGATCTGGCAGAGCGAGGGCTCGCCGTTGCTGCTCAACACCGCGAAATTGCGCGACGCGCTCCAGCGCGAGCTCACCGCATTGCGTGGCGAGTTCCGTGTCGAGCAGGCCTTCCTGTATTCACCGCCCGACGTGTGGCACACCCTTGAGGCACTGCGCAACGCCGGCGTGCGCCGGCTGATCGTGTTGCCGCTGTTCCCGCAGAGCAGCGGCAGCACCACCGGCGCCGTCTACGACCAGGTGGCGCGAGCGCTGCGCGCATGGCGAGCGCTGCCCGAGCTGCGCTACATCGCCGGCTACCATGCCGAGCCGGACTACATCAGCGCGCTCGCCGCCAGTCTCCGCGACCATTGGCGCCTGCACGCTCGCGGCGGGCATGTGCTGATGTCGTTTCACGGCATTCCTCAGTCGTACGTGGCCCGTGGCGACCGCTATGGCGATGAGTGTCGCCAAACCGCGGTACAGCTCGCGGCCGCGCTCGACCTGGCACCGCGCGACTGGAGCCTGAGTTTCCAGTCGCGCTTCGGCGCCAACCGCTGGCTCACCCCGGCCACCGATCGAAGCTTGCGAGAGCTGCCACGGCGCGGCATCCGCGCCGTCACCGTGATCTGTCCGGGCTTCGCGGCCGATTGCCTCGAGACCTTGGAAGAGATCGCGCTCAGCGGCCGCGACATCTTTCTGGCTTCTGGTGGCGAGCGCTTTGACTACGTGCCGGCGCTCAATGGGCGCGCCGATCACGCCGGCACGCTCGCACGGCTGATCCTGCGCAGCACCGCCGACTGGTCGCCAGCTGTAAGCTCGCCGTCGTTGCCACCCTAACCGCCGCCCTGACCGCTGCGCTGATGTTGCTACGCTGATGTTCGGCCGCTTTCTGGAACTCGGGATCGCCACGCCTGACATCGCCGGGTCGGTGCATTTCTATGAGCGCCTGGGGTTCTCGCAGCTGATCACGGGCGACGCCTGGTCGCATCGCTACGGCGTGCTCAGCGACGGCCGCGTGCACCTGGGCCTGCATGAGCGCGCCATGCCCTCGCCGGCGCTGACCTTCGTCCTGCCGCAGCTGGCGAGCTCGCAGCAGCGGCTGCGCGCCGCGAGGTTCGAGCCTGAGCTGGCAGCGCTCGGCGAGGACAGCCTGCACCAGCTGCGCCTGCGAGACCCCGCCGGGCATGCGGTGACGCTGCTCGAGGCGCGCACCTTTTCGCCGGCGGCGCCCGGCGTCCACGCGGAGTCCCTATGCGGCTATTTCTCGCATCTGAGCCTGCCACAGGATGACTACGAGGCCGCGCGCGAATTCTGGGAGCGCGCAGGGTTCGTGGCCTTATCCGAGGAGAATGCACCGTTTCCGCATTTGCCCTTGACCAGCGATCGCCTCAATCTTGGTTTTCACCGGCGCCGCACTTTCGATGCGCCGCTGCTGGTATTCGAATGCACCGACGCTACAGCAAACATCGCGCGATTGCGCGAGCTCGAGATGCCGCTGTCGACGCAGCTGCCTCGCGGTCTCGACCGCAAGCGCAGCGCCCTGATCGAAGCGCCCGAAGGCACCGCAATTCTGGTGCTGCAGGCGGTCGGTTGACAGCGGCTCAGTGCGGCGAGTCGGTCTCGCGCCGCGCGACCAGCCGATAGCGCACGTGCATACGATCGGCGACGCGCAGCGCGCCGAGTGCGACGCTGTAGGGCGTGAGGCCCAGCTCGGCATGCGTCAGATCGAACTCGCCGCTGGCGATCAATTCATCCGGCGAGCGCTGCAGTGCCACCGGGACCTCGACCTGTACGGCGTGATCCCGCACCACAATTCGAGTGCTCACGCGCAGGCCGTCAGCCTCGCTGCGGACCTGTTCCGACTGCAGGTGTATCGCCGGATACCGCGTAGCATCGAGCAGCAGCGGGCCGAGGATATGATCGCGTGTCCCCGCTATGGCAACGTCGTCAACTTTGCTTTGAAATTCCGCACCCTGCGCGGCACGCAGCCGCGGCTCGTCGACGTTCAATGCAGCCACCGGAAAATCGAGTTGCCAGTTGCTTTGCGTCGGATCCGGCGCCACGACGACTTCGCCGGACAGCCCCCGCACGGCCACGACGTGATTGTGTCCCAGTGCCGCCATCCGCCCGTCCCGGTAAACCAGGATCAACACCTCGGAGCGGCCCCCGTCGATCCGGTAGCGCACGGCCCCAGCGCTCGCTGCGGGTGCGGCAACGGCTGGTGGCGGGGCTGCCCGCGGGCGCAGTACCGGCACGAACTGGCAGGCACTGAGGCACAGCCCGGCCACTATGAGTGTCACGCCAGGCATACCGCCAGTCATCGGCCGCCGCGCGGCTCGCCGCGCCCATGCTGCTGCAACGCCGGGCGCCTCGGTAGGCGGCCTGACTGGTACCTGGGACCGGCAATATGCGACCATAGGCCAATGCATGACGCGGCTAAAGGATACCTCAACCGGGCGGCGTCGCTTCAGCGGCCGCCACGCATTAAAATCGATGTCACGCTTTCTCTCCAACCCAACTGGCCTGATGGCGGGCCGCATAGGATGAATCGATGAACGAACCCATTTCCCATTCACGGCGCGATGCCCTGAAGCAGTTTGTGTTGCTGTGTGGCGCGGCCGGTGCTCTGCACACGAGTCGATCGGCGCAGGCGGCCGAGTTGCCGCACCTCGGACCCACCGATCCGACCGCCCGGGCTGTGGCCTATCACGAGAGCGCCAAGACAGTGGACGCCAAACAGTTTCCGAGCTATCAGCCGGGTCAGCTCTGCAGTAACTGCGTGCAACTGCAGGGCAACGCGGCTGACGTCTGGCGCCCGTGCAATGTCTTCCCCGGCAAGCTGGTGAATGCGAACGGCTGGTGCAACCTATGGGCGAAGAAAGCCTGAACGGCGCTTATCTGCGCTGCCGGCCCAGGCTGCGCGTGTGTCTCGTGCCAGCCGCTCAGCCTGACGGCGCAGCAGGGTGCCGAAGCCATGGGTATCGCAAAAGGCAGCGACGCGCTCCAGATCCGGAGCGCGTCGCTGTAGATCGGCCCTGACCGCGTCGATCGGCGCATTGCAGGCGATACGCGTCAGGGCGCGCGCCAGATAGGCCGCCTCGCGATGTAACCGTAGACGCTGCGGCAACGCAGCCGCTCCGCGCAGCGGCAGCCCGACGACTGCATCGAGCCCTTCGAACAGTTCATCGAGCGAGGCGAACAGACCCATCAGCGCGGCCGCCGTCTTGGGACCGATGCCGGGCACTCCGGGCACGTTATCGGCGCTATCACCGCGCAACGCCAGGTAATCCGCCATGCGCTCGGGCGGCACACCAAAACGCGCCGCAATCTGCTCGTAGCCATATTCGGCGGCGTCGCTGTAATCCCAGAACACATCGCCCGGCCAGATCAGCTGCGCCAGATCCTTGTCTCGCGACACCACAGTCACACGCAAACCGTCATCGCGACAACGCTGCGCCAGCGTACCGATCAGATCGTCGGCCTCATATTCGTTACTGGCGAACTCGGCGACTCCGAGGTGCCGGCAGAACTCACGACACAGCGCAAACTGACGCTTGAGCGCGGCGGGTGCCGCTTCGCGATTGGCCTTGTACGGCGGATAGAGTTTATGGCGAAAGCAACTGCCGTGGCTCTCATCGAAAAGCACCGCGACATACCGGGGTTGGCGTCGCTCGAGCAGGTCGCTCAGGAAGCGCGCAAATCCGTACAGCGCCTGCGTCGGATTACCCTCGCGATCGGCGATCTCAGGCGGCAGTGAATGCCAGGCGCGGAACACATAGACCGAGGCATCGATGAGGTAGATCACCAGCTCGGCCGGCGCACTAGCTCAGCCAGCGCGCGATGCGAGCGTGCAGCGGGCTGCTGCGCGGGAAGTGCGCCAGCAGGTATTCCATCTGATCCGTGAGCACGCGCCGGCCCTTGAGAAAGATATATTCGGCATAGGTCGGCGTGAACGGCACTGCGATCAACTGCATCTTGGCCTGCTCGGGCGTGCGCCACGCTTTCTCGTTGTTACAGCGACGGCAGGCCGCGACCACATTGGTCCAGACATCGAGACCGCCCTGGCTGAAAGGGCGCACGTGATCGCGCGATAGCTCGCGGCTCGGGAAACGACCCGCGCAGTACATGCACAGATAGGCATCGCGCCGGAACAGCGTCTCGTTGTTCAGCGGCGGCACATAGTCGTGGCGGGTATTACCGGGATTGCCGGTGTGGCCTACGGTGGCGATGATCGAGCTGACCTCCAGCACCGTGCGCCGACCGCTGACGGCGTTCACACCGCCATAGAGCCGGTAGAGCAGCGAGCCGCAGGTGTAGGCGATCTGCTCCTGATGATAGAGCCGCGCCGCCTCGCGGTAGTCGATCCATTCGAGCGGCATCCCGGCCACATCCGTACGCAGCACCATCTGCGACAGCCCGTGCGTCGCGGTATGCGGCGCCAGGAACGTCGGATCGGAGTCGGCATGCACGATATCAGTACCCATGATCTGTAAGATACGGCAGGATTGTGCGAGAATTCAACGATTAAGGATATCATCGTGCGCGCTGTCCAGCGCGTGCACCAGCCCCGTAGAGCGGCAGCTACTGTAGGGAGAACAATATGCCAGTCACGATCGGCGGGCTTCGGGAGCGCGCGCCGGGAGAAACGCGCGTCAGTCTGGTCCCCGAGATCGCTGAGAAATTTGCCGCGCTTGGGGCGCGGGTGCTGCTCGAACGCGGCGCCGGTGTCAGCGCCCAGTTCCCCGACGCTGGCTATAAGAGCGTCGAATGGGCCGACAGCAGCGAGGCGGTGCTCGCGGCCGCCGACGTGCTGTTGACGGTGCAGCCACTGACGGTCACTCAGATCCAGGCGCTCAAGCCCGGCGCGGTGGTGATTGGCTTCATGCAGGCACACGCGCAATTGGATGTCGTGCGTGCGCTGCGCGACCGCCAGATCACAGCCTTCGCGATGGAACTCGTTCCCCGAATCTCGCGCGCGCAGTCGATGGATGCACTGTCGTCGCAGGCGGCGATCGGCGGCTACAAGGCCGCACTGATTGCGGCCAATACGCTCGATCGGTTCCTGCCGATGCTGACCACCGCGGCCGGCACCATTCGGCCGGCGCAGGTGCTGATCATCGGCGTCGGCGTCGCCGGCCTGCAGGCGATCGCCACCGCCAAGCGCCTGGGCGCGGTGGTCGAAGCCTACGACGTACGCAGTGCCACCAAGGAGCAGGTGAAGTCGCTCGGCGCCAAATTTGTCGACACCGGCGTCTCGGCCGAGGGCGCCGGCGGTTACGCGCGCGAGCTCACGGAGGAGGAAAAGCGCAAGCAGCAGGAGGTGCTCGACTCGCGCATCGCGGTCGCAGACGCGGTGATTTCGACGGCCGCAATACCGGGGCGGCGTGCGCCGCGCATCATCTCGCGCGCCGCGGTCGAGCGCATGAAGGCCGGCGCGGTCATCGTCGACATGGCGGCCGAGTCCGGCGGCAACTGCGAGCTGACGCAGGCCGGACAGACGGTGCTGCATCAGGGCGTGAAGATTGTCGGCCCGGTGAATCTGCCCGCCCAGCTCGCATTTCATGCCAGCGAAATGTATGCCCGCAATCTTTACAATTTCCTGAAACCGGCGCTCGGCAAGGATGCGGCGCTGGCTATCGACTGGCAGGACGAGGTGTTCGCGCAGTCGTGCCTGACGCACGCCGGCGCCATCAAACACGAACCGACGCGCAAGCTGGTGGAGGGGACATGACCGGGATCGTCGCACTGTACATTTTCATGCTGGCCGCGTTCACCGGCTACGAGGTGATCGCGCGCGTGCCGGTGATCCTGCACACCCCGTTGATGTCGGGGTCGAACTTTGTGCACGGCATTGTGCTCGTCGGCGCCATGGTCGCGCTCGGTAACGCCAACACGCCGCTCGAGAAGAGCATCGGTTTCATCGGCGTGCTGCTCGCCGCGGGCAACGCGGTCGGCGGCTACGCGGTCACCGAGCGCATGCTGGAGATGTTCAAGTCCAGCGGTGCCAGGGGCTCTGGCCGCGGCGGCGGCGCCAAGGGGACGCACTGATGGACCTTCACTTCAGCGCCGATGCGCTGATACAGACGAGCTATCTGCTCACCGCCTTCCTGTTCATCATGGGCCTGAAACGCATGAGCTCGCCGGTCACGGCGCGCAGCGGCATCCTCTGGGCCGGCGCCGGTATGCTGGTGGCGACACTGGCGACTTTCTTCTACCCCGGCATGAGCAACTATCCGCTGATCATCGTTGCGGTGGTAATCGGCTCGGCGGTCGCCTGGATCAGCGGGCGGCGCGTCGCGATGACCAATATCCCGCAGATGATCGCGCTCTATAACGGCATGGGCGGCGGTGCCGCGGCGGCGATCGCCGCGGTCGAACTGTATCGCGGCGGCCAGCAGACCACCGCAGGAGCCACGCTGGCGGTGGTCGGCGGCATCATCGGCGCCGTGTCCTTCAGTGGCAGCCTGATCGCCTTCGGCAAGCTGCAGGGGCTGATCCGCAAGTCGCTGCGCTTCGGCGGTCAACAGCTGCTGAATCTGCTTATTCTCGCCGCCGCCATCGTGCTCGGCGCGCTCGTGGCCTCGGGGTTCAATGCGACCGCGGCCGTCATCACCGGCCTGTTCGCGATGTCGCTGCTGCTCGGGCTGTCGATGACACTGCCGATCGGCGGCGCCGATATGCCGGTCGTGATCTCACTCTACAACGCGCTGACCGGACTTGCGGTGGCCTTCGAAGGCTTCGTGCTCGGCAACGCCGCGATGATCATCGCCGGCACCGTGGTCGGGTCGGCCGGCACGCTGCTGACGCAGTTGATGGCCAAAGCCATGAATCGCTCGCTCGGCAATGTCCTGTTTTCGGGTTTTGGCGACACCGGCGGTACCGCGACCGGCACCGAGGTCACGGGCAGTCTCAAACCCATCGAAGCCGCCGACGCTGGCGTCATGATGGCTTTTGCCCAGAAAGTGATCATCGTCCCCGGCTACGGCATGGCCGTGGCGCAGGCGCAGCACAAGGTCTGGGAGCTGTGCCAGCTGCTGATCGATCGCGGCGTCACGGTGCGCTTCGCGATCCATCCGGTCGCCGGCCGCATGCCCGGCCACATGAACGTCTTGCTCGCCGAAGCCGGCGTACCCTACGACCTGATCGCCGACCTGGACGAAATCAATGCCGAGTTCGAGACCGCCGACGTGGCACTGATCATCGGCGCCAACGACGTCGTCAATCCGGTCGCGCGCAATGACAAGTCCAGCCCGATCTACGGCATGCCGATTCTCAATGCCGACAAGGCCAAGAACATCATCGTGATCAAGCGCGGCCAGGGCGCCGGCTTCTCCGGCATCGAGAACGCGCTGTTCTATCTCGACAACACGCGCATGCTCTACGGCGACGGCCAGGCTGCAGTCGCGTCGCTGATCGCTGCGGTGAAGGCGGTTTGATCGAGGTCTGATCGACGTCTGATCAGCGCTCGCCTGAGCCCGCGCTTGCTGTCAGCGGCCGCGCTGCAGCCGTTGCTCGCGCTGATGCTGCAGCATCTGTTGTCGCTGTTGCGGCGTCGCGCCCAGCCAGCGCTGGCGCAGCTGCGCACGCTGCTGCGGCGGCAAGCGGGAAAAGTAGCGGAAGTTCTGCCGCACGGCCCGCTGCTGTTCGGGCGTCAGGCTCTGAAAGCGCTGCCAGCGCTCGCGAATTTGCGCCCGCTGCTCTGGCGGTAGTTTCTGCCAGGTCTGGAAACGCTCGCGCGCGCTGCCGCGCTGCTCCGGCGTCATCGACAGCCAGCGCGATGCGCCGCGTGCCAGCGCCTGCTGCCGTAGCGGGGGCAAGCTGTCCCACTGTCCCTGGAAGCGTCCGAGCAGCTGCTGCTGCGGCGCCGACAACGACGACCACGCCTGACCCTGGGCCGGCTCGGCCTGTTGTTGCGCCCAGGTCGGCGCGGCTGCCGCCAGCAGCAGGCTCGCGAGTAGCGCGTGGATCCGGCTCATGGGCGGCCTGCTGGAGGGGCGGTCGGCGTCGGCGCGCCCGCGGCCGGCGGGGACGCGGGCGGCGCGCTAGCGCCCGGGTTGCCTGGCGCATTCCCGGCGCGCCCGGCGACCTGATCGATATCGGTGCCCGCCAGGTAGTCATGCCAATTCTTGTCGTCGGAATCCACCGAACCCAGGAATTCCAGCAGACCCTCGTCTACCGGCATCTCGGCCGCATGGACTGACCGCAGCATTGCCAGGGCACTTAAACCGACAACGACTGCGCAGGCACGAGAATTCACGACCCGACTGCGGGCGGCGCGGCGCCGGCGGCTTCAGTGGCTGCCCACTCATAAAAGTCATAGTCGACGTCCTGATCGCCGTTGAGGGGTACCGCATCGTTGTCGGTCAGGAGCTCGATATCTTCCAGCCCGGCATTGGCCACCGGGTTCTCCAGCGGACCCCTGCCGTGGGGCACATAGACGATCAGCAGTGCCAGCACGGCGGCAACGGCCGCGCCGACCGGCACCCAGCGGCGGGCGAATGACGGCAGATGTGCGGGGCGCGCGGCCAATGCCGCATAGCGTGCCTGCGTCAGACGTGAACGCACCGCACCTGGCAGCTCTTCGGCGCTTCGCAGCAGCAGCGCCCGCGCGCGCCGCTCGAACTCGCTGCTGGCCGCTTCGGTCTTTTCGCCCCTCATGTACGGAACTCTCCAAGCTTTGAGCGCAGCGCCTGCAGCGCGCGAAAATAATGCGTCTTGACGCTACCCTGCGAACATTTCATGGTCGCCGCCGTTTCCGCGACGTCCATGCCCTCGAAATTGCGCAGCAGAAATGCCTGCCGCTGGCGGGCCGGCAACCCGGCGATGGCCTGCTCCAGCGCCGCCATGGCTTCGTCCGACTCGAGCTGTGCGGGCGGCTGTGCGGCGCCGTCCATGGCCAGGTCCACGGGATCGACCGCGTCCTCCTCGTCCTCGCCTCGCCATGGCATAAAGGCCATCACCCGGCTGCGCACATTGCGCCGGCGCTGCATGTCGCGGACGCGATTTTCGAGGATGCGATAGAACAACGGCTTCCATTCCTGGGCCGGACGCAACGCGTAGCGCGAACTGAGCTGCATCATCGCATCCTGCACCACGTCGAGCGCATCAGCTTCGTGACGCAGCGCGATCTGTGCGATCCTGAAAGCCTTGCGCTCTACGCTCGCCAAAAATGCTTCGAGCGAGCGCGTGGCATCCTGGGTCGTATCACGCAAATGGGCCTTCCCGGATGGGATCAGATCAACTGTTTGATATTCAAGACTAGCAAAGGCAGCCATGCAACAGCATCCATCCTGTCGGAGACACCCTCTACCACAGCACAACGGCGCAGAAATGCGTTTGGTTGACAACCGGCCGGCAGTAGCGGATTGCCGCGAAATCATCCACTTGGCGCACAGAGAGCGGATTTATTCGAGATCTAATTGAACCCCGACCAGCGGCAGGCGCGCGGAGTTCATCATAAGTTATTGATGATGGTGCATATTTTGAGTTGCCAAATAAATTGGCAAACTAACAATAAAGCCTTGAAACCATGGTCACGCTGCGCCGGCTGCAGCGGCTATCCACAGACTTATCCACAGTGACGGTGGACAACAGCGCGGTAAAGCTGGGCGTGCTGCGGATCGTGATCGATGCACCGCTGCGCAGCCCCTTCGACTATCTGCCGCCCCCGGGCCTGGCGCCGTCCGCCGTTCCGCTCGGCGTGCGGGTGCGGGTGCCGGTCGGTAAGCGCGAGACCGTCGGAGTCGTGGTTGATTACGCGGATCAGCCCTCGGTCAGCGCGGCAGCGCTCAAATCGGTGCATCAGGTCCTCGATACGGCAGCCCTGCTCGATAGCGGGCTGATGCAACTGCTGCGCTGGACCGCCGATTACTATCACCATCCCCTGGGTGAGGTGATCGCCGCCGCCTTGCCCAGGGCATTGCGCGACGGGGCGCCGGCAGCGGCGCAGGTCGAGTCGTGGTGCGCCACGGCGATGGGCCTCGGGGCTCTGACGCTGGGCGCGGCGCGGCGTGCGCCAAAACAGCAGGCCTTGCTGGCGCTACTGGCTGCGAGCCCAGCCGGCGTGACCGGCGCGCAGATTACAGTGCGACTTGCGCGCTGGCGCGAGGCGGCGCGCGCGCTGCGGGAGCGCGGCTGGATCGATCGGATCGAGGTAAGCGCGGTGGTGAGACCGGGGCCACCCCGGGCGCTCGCGCCTGGCGCGGGCCAGCAGGCGCCGGCCCTTTCCACCGCGCAAACCGCGGCCGTCGCCCAGATCGACGCCACGGCGGGGGAATACGCCGCATGGGTGCTGCAGGGCGCGACCGGCAGCGGCAAGACCGAGGTCTATCTGCAGTGCGCGGCGCGTACGCTCGCGCGCGGCGGCGGCGTGCTGGTGCTGGTGCCTGAAATTGGTCTGACGCCGCAGCTGGTGCAACGTTTTCGCCAGCGCCTGGACGTGGACATCGCCGTGCTGCACTCGGGCTTGAGCGATGCCGAGCGTCTCGCGGCCTGGCGCGCGGCGCGCTCGAGGCAGGCGCGCGCCGTGCTCGGCACGCGCTCGGCGGTGTTCGCGCCGCTGCCGGACCTCGGACTGATCGTGATCGACGAGGAGCACGACAGCTCCTACAAACAGCACGATGGCGGCTGCCGTTATTCGGCGCGCGATCTGGCTGTGGTACGTGCGCAGCAGAACCGCATTCCGGTAGTGCTCGGATCGGCCACGCCCGCCTTTGAAACCCTGCAGAACCTGATCAGCGGCCGCTACCGGGGGCTTGCGCTGCCCCGTCGGGAAGATCAGGCGCCGGCGCCGCGGCTCGCGTTGGTCGACGTTCGCGCCCATACGGTGCGTCAAGGCCTGTCGACGCCCGTCATCGACGCGGTCCGTCGGCATCTGTCGGCGTCAGGACAAGTGCTTGTGTTTATCAACCGGCGCGGCTATGCGCCGACGCTGCTCTGCACGGCCTGCGGCTGGATAGCGCCCTGCCACGCCTGCGATGCCCGGTTGACGGTGCATCGTGCCAGCGGCCAATTGCGCTGCCACCATTGCGGCGCCATGGAGGCACTGCCGGAGCGCTGCCTGCGCTGCGGCTTTGCGGTCAAGCCGGTCGGACAGGGCACCGAGCGCGTCGAGGAAACGCTGCGTGAGCTGTTTCCGAGCGAGCCGCTGATCCGGCTCGATCGCGACAGCGCGTCGCGACCGGCGCAGCTCGACGCCATCGTAAGCAGCGTCCTGTCGGGCGAAGCACGCATCCTGGTCGGCACGCAGATGGTGACCAAGGGTCACCATTTTCCAGGCATCTCGCTCGTGGTCGTGCTCAACGCCGACCAGGGCCTGTTCAGCACCGACTTCCGCGCCGCCGAGCGACTCGCGCAGACGATCGTGCAGGTTGCGGGCCGTGCCGGGCGCGAGCGCAACCGTGGTGAGGTGCTGATTCAAACGGAGTATCCGGAGCATCCGCTGCTACAGAGCCTGCTGTCGGGCGGTTACGAGGGCTTCGCTGCGGCCGCCCTGGTCGAGCGCGAGGCCGCCCGTTGGCCGCCGTTCGGCCGGCTGGCGGTGTTGCGCGCATCGACGCGCTCGAGCGGCGGCGCCCTGGAGTTCCTCGCAGCCGCAAGGCAGCTGTCACCGGCGACGCCCGACGTGCGCCTGCTCGGTCCGGTCGCCGCGGCGATGGCGCGACGCGCCGACCGCTATCACGCACAGCTGCTGATCGAAAGCGCCGATCGCGGACCATTGCATCGCTTCATCGATGATTGGCTGCCGCAGGTCGAGAGCCTGGCGCGCACGCGCCGCGTGCGCTATGCACTCGATGTCGACCCCATCGATATCCAATGACCTCTGCGGTTAGACTCGCCGCCGCCTAAGCTTTGAGGATGGTTGAATTGAAGAGCGAGCTCGAGCGTCTGCTCGCGGAGGCGCTGAAGACCCTGACCGGCACCGTGCTGCCGCAAGCCGTAGATCCGGCGTGGATCAATGTCGAGCGCGCGCGCGATGCCAGCCACGGGGATTACGCCTGCAATATCGCGCTGCGGCTCTCCACGGCGGTGGGCCGGCCGCCGCGCGAGCTCGCCGAGGCCATCGTCGCGGCGTTGCCGACAAGTCCGATCGTCGCGCGCGCCGCGGTGGCGGGCGCCGGGTTCATCAACTTCCATCTCGTTGGCGATGCACACAGCGCCGTGCTGCGCCAGGTGCTCGAGCGGGGCGATCATTACGGGGAAAGTGATGCGGCGCGTGGCGAGCGCGTGATTCTCGAATTCGTCTCAGCCAACCCGACCGGACCGCTGCATGTGGGGCACGGCCGCCAGGCGGCCTACGGCGCGACTCTCGGCAATCTGCTGCGCGCCACCGGGCACAGCGTGCACCGCGAGTACTACATCAACGATGCCGGTCGCCAGATGGACATCCTCACGCTCAGCACCTGGCTGCGCTATCTCGAACGCTGCGGGGACACCCTGCCGTTTCCCTCGAACGGCTATCGCGGCGATTACGTGAATGACATCGCCGCGCAGCTGCAGCAGCGTCGCGGCCGCGGACTGCATCGGCCGGCCGCGGACGTTCTTGCGGACCTGCCGCAGGATGCCCCGGCCGGCGACAAGGATCAGTACATCGATGCGTTGATCGGGCGCATGCGCGCAATGCTCGGCGCCGACAGTTTCGATGAGGTACTCGAAGTGGCGCTGGCGGCGATGCTCGGTGACATCCGCGATGATCTCACTGCCTTCGGCGTCGACTTCGACCGCTGGTACTCCGAGCGCGAGCTCGCGCGCAGCGGCGCGGTCGAGCATGCTCTCGACAAGCTCGAAGCCAGGGGCGCGCTGTACCGCAGGGACGGCGCCGTGTGGTTTCGCGCCAGCCAGTTCGGCGACGATGAGGATCGGGTGCTGGTGCGCGCCAACGGCCAGAAGACCTACTTCGCGCCCGACATCGCCTACCACCTGCAGAAGCGCGAACGCGGCTTTGCGCGACTGATCGATGTGCTGGGCGCCGATCACCACGGCTACGTGGCGCGGGTGCGCGGCGCCTTGGTCGCGATGGGCGAGCCGGGCGAATGCCTGGAGGCTTGCCTGATGCAGTTTGTCAGCCTGTTTCGCGCCGGGCAGAAGATACCGATGGGCAAGCGCGAGGCACAGTTCGTCACGCTGCGTCAGCTACGCGAGGAAGTCGGCAACGACGCCTGCCGCCTGTTCTATCTGATGCGCAGTCACGATCAACAGCTCGACTTCGATCTCGAGCTCGCCAAGTCGCGCACTAACGATAACCCCGTCTACTACATCCAATACGCCCATGCGCGCGTCGCCAGCGTGATGAAACAGCTCGAGGCGCGCCAACTCCAGTACGATGCAGCCATGGCGTGGGAGAATCTGGGGCGGCTCGACAGCCCGCATGAACAGGCGGCGCTGCGCGAGCTGGCGCGCTACCCCGAAGTGGTGCTGCAGGCGGCGGTTGCGCGCGCGCCGCATGCGCTGGTGCATTACCTGCGTGAGCTCGCGAACGCCTTCCACACCTGGTACAACGCCGCGACTTTCATCGTTGACGACGCGCCGCTGCGCAATGCTCGCCTGGCTCTGGCGCTGGGCGTGCGCCAGGTGGTGCGCAACGGACTGAGCCTGCTCGGCGTGTCGGCGCCGGAAAGCATGTGAGCGGCCAGCGTCTCACCGGTCGCGACTACAAGCGCAAGCGGCGCTCGAGCTTCGGCCTGGATCTGGCGCAACTGTCGGTGTTCGCCATCGGCCTCGCGGCCGGCTTGTGCGTCGCCGGTCTGATCTATATTGCCGATCATCGCGCACCCGAGGCGCCGCCCGAGGCCCAGCGTCCCAGTCCGCGCAAGAGCAGCGCCGGCGATGACAGCGCCACGGCCACCGCGGCAGGGGGCGAAGGCAAATACGATTTCTACCAGATGCTGCCTAAGTTCGAGGTGGTGGTGCCGGAAAAGGAGCGTGGCAGCCGCGTCGCGCCGGCCGCGCAGATTGACCGGCCGGGCATCTATTTCCTGCAGATCGGCTCTTACCGCGATGTCGACGTCGCCGAGCGCGTCCACGCGCAGTTGGGCAAGCTCGGTATCGAAGCTACGGTACAACGCGTGGCCGTAGACACTGACGTCTGGCACCGCGTGCGCATCGGCCCGATCAAGGATCTGGCGCAACTGAATCGGCTGCGGCAGCAACTGCACGCCAGCGACCTCGATTCGCTGGTCATCCGGGTCGATCAATAGCCACGCGCCGAGTCCCTCGCGCCGGGCCCCTCGCGCCGGCGGGCAGCACTGACAGTCACAACCACCGACTCACGTCCCGAGGCATGCAACCTGTGTCCGGTAGCAATCGCTCAGAGACATTGAACTATAGGGTGCATTTTTGATAACAAAAATGCACCCTATAGTTCAATGTCTCTCAACGGCTGCTGCCGAATAAAGGCTTCTTGCGTCGGGGCTGACCCGAGAGTTGGCTATTACTGCTGCCCGCCAGGCGCGAAGAACGGCACGTGCGTGCTTTTGAACGCCGGCCGGGCCTCGCAGCGATCGACCAGGACAGTCAAGCGCGGATACGGCGTGGACAAGTCGACCGCGCGCAGCGACTCGCGCAGAAACGTGAACACGCAGCTCACCGTGATGTCCGCCTGGCCGAGCGTGCCGCCGATGAGCCATTGCTGCGCGCCGCGCTGCCCGCAGTAACGCTCGAGCTCGGCGAGCCCGCCATGCATCTGTGTGCAGCAGCGTTCGAGCCACGGCCCATGGCGCTTGTCGGGCGGCCGGAACGCGTGCTCGTAGATCTGCTCGCGACCTTTTTCGGCGGCGCCGATCGCCATCGCCATCTGCCTCAGTGCCTCACGGCGGTCGCGTCCAGTGGCCGGCAGCAGCGCGCGCGTCGGGCCGACGCGATCATCCAGATAATCCAGAATCACCGCGGATTCGGCCAACACCTCGCCATCGTCGAGTACCAGTGTGGGCACGCGACCCAAGGGGTTGTACTGGCGGATGCGATCGAAGTCCTTACCGACCGACCAGTTGGCGTGCTCGTAGACGATATCGAGCAGCTGCATGCTGACGGCCACTCGCCGCACGAACGGCGAGTCGAACATGCCGATCAACAACACCGCGCGTCATTCCTCGGCGCCATGGCCGATTTCTATGCCCAGCGAGCGTAGTTTGCGATACAGGTGGGTGCGCTCCATATCCACCCGCTTGGCGAGCAGCCCGACCTTGCCATTGCAGAGCATCAACTGCTGCTGCAGATACGCGCGCTCGAACTGCTCGCGCGCTTCGCGCAGCGGCAAAGCCAGCAAGTCGTGCTTGACCAGCGGCTCATCGGCCGGCGTCTGCGCCGACAGCTCGCGCTCGACTTCTTCGAGCCCGATCTCCTCGGGCCCGCTGTTGAGCAGGAAGCGTCGGGTCAGATTTCGCAACTCGCGCCCGTTGTCGGGCCAGGGGTAATTGCGCAGCCGATTCTGCGCCGCGACACTGAAGCGGCGGAAACGCAGACCCTCGGTCTCGGTCAGCGCATCCACATAGTGCCGCAGCAATTCCGGCACATCCTCCGCGTAGTCACGCAGCGAGGGCACGCGCACCATCAGCACCGACAGCTGCGCATACAGATCGCGGCGAAAATCCTCCGCCAGCACGCGGTTCACGATCCCGGGCCGCGCCGAGGAGATGATTCGGGTCTCCAGCGGCGCCGCGTCGCCGCCGCCGGTGCGCACGTAGCGACCGCTCTCGAGCAAGCCACTGAGCAGACGCTGAGTTGACTCCGGCAGGTCCTCGATATCGCCGAGGAACAGCGTGCCCTTGCGCGCCTGCTCCAGCCGCCCTAGTTGCGATGCGTCCACGCCGAGCAGCGTCGCGGCCGCAGTCTCCTCGCGCAGCGTGCGGCTGTCGACCACCACGAACGGCCCGGCGGACGAAGGTCCGGATTGATGGACGAATCGCGCCAGCTGTTCGCGATCGGTGCCAGACTCGCCGAGCAGCAGCAGAGGCGCGCTATAGGCCGCAAGACGCGTCAATTCGCTGCGCAGCTGCGTGATCGCCCGGCTGCGGCCGACCGGCGCCAGGACGCTGGACGCGCCGGCATTGACGAATTTGCCGCTCGGCCGTCGCGACTTGGTATCGAGTGCGCGCTCGACGGTGCGTAGCAGCTTGGCCAGCGACAGCGGCTTTTCGACGAAATCATAGGCGCCGAGCCGCGTCGCCTCGACCGCGGTATCCACCGTCCCGTGGCCCGACATCATCACCACCGGGCAGGAATCGCTGGCCTCGTTCGACCATTCGCGCAGCAACGTAATGCCGTCGGTGTCGGGCATCCAGATATCGAGCAGCACCAGATCCGGCGTCTGCCGTGCACGCGCCGCGCGGGCCTGGCCCGCATCGGCTGCGACTTCGACCTCGTAGCCTTCTTCGGTGAGTATTTCCTGCAGCAGGCGACGGATGTCCGATTCATCATCCACCACCAGAATTCTGCTGGCATTCACGCTCGCTCCCTCCGCATTTCCATGCGTCGTTCCCCCCCGGCAAGCAGTGTCCTATCCTGACCGCTGACCGGCAGAAAGACCAGTATTCTCGCCCCACCCTCCGGCCGGTTTTCCGCTTCGACGCGCCCGCCGTGTTCTTCGACTATTCGTTTCACGATGGCCAGTCCGAGACCGGTGCCGCGCGGCTTGCCGCTCACGTACGGATCGAACAGCCGGCCGAGGAGCTCCTTCCTGAACCCGGGACCGTTGTCGCGCACACAGATTACAGCGGTAGCCGCCCCCTCTGCACGCTGTTGCAGCGTACTGATCTCGACGCAGCCGCTCTTGACCCCAGCCAGAGCCTCGATGCCGTTGGTGATCAAATTTGCCAGAATCTGCCGCACCCGGCCCCGGTCGGCTTCGATTTCGGGCAGCGCCGGATCGAGGTCGAGGCGGATCTCGGTCGACGGATCCTGCAGCCGATACAGCTCGGCGACCTCGGTGACCAGTTGATTCAGGTTGAAATGCTGCAGCTTCATATCTGGCGCCCGTGCGTACTCCGAGAAGGCGTTGACCATCTGCTTCATCGCATCGACCTGCTGCACGATGGTATGCGTTGCGCGTTCGAGCAGCTGCGCGTCCTCGGCGTTCATGCCACCGAGCAGCTTGCGCCGCAGCCGCTCGGCCGAGAGCTGGATCGGGGTAAGCGGATTCTTGATCTCGTGTGCGAGCCGCCGCGCCACTTCGCCCCAGGCCGCGTCACGCTGGGCCGCGAGCAGCGCCGTGATATCGTCAAATACGATCACCACCCCGCCCAGCTCGCGTTCATCCGGCAGCCGCGTGCAGGCCCAGAGCAGCACGCGCTCCCCGGCCTCGCCCGGCAGCGTCAGCTGCTCGCGCCATTCGTCCCAGCCCGACGTCAGGCGCGAACGCAGCTCGGCTACGAAGGTCGCAAAACGCGCGGTCCCGGGCGGCAGCTGCGTCAGGTGCCGGCCGGCCGCGCCTTCGAAGCTGGTGCCCAGAATCGTGCCCGCCGATTGATTCGCACTATGCAGCGTCAGCTCGCGATCGGTGACGATGACGCCGGTCGACAGTCGTGACAGGATGATGGCGAGGCGCTCACGCTCGCGCTCCACCGCCTGGCGGCTACGCATGGCCTCTTCGCTCGCGCGCCGCAGTCGCTTGGTCATGTCGTTGAACGAGTGCACCAGCAGACCCATCTCATCGCGTGAAGACAGCGGCAGACGCGTGCCGAGATCGCCTTTGCCGACCGCGCGCGTGCCGGCGATCAGGTCCTGTACCGGGCGCGTCAGGCGCTGCGCCGAGTAGATCGCGCCGTAGATCGCCGCCAGCAATGTCAGCAGCACCACCAGGGTCAAGGTCAGCCGGAAGCTGATTTTCAGCGGCTCGCGCACCGCCGACAGATCGCCATATTGCGACGAGGTATGCTGCACGCCCTCGGCCAGCGCCGAGAGCTCCTGGGGCACCTCGTAATGGATGAGCACGTAGCGTCGTCCGGCGTGCGCCGAGACCGCGTCCGCTATCGGCGCCGCGGTCTCAATGGTGTACTGGCCGTTCGCGAGCGAATTCAGGCTGACATAACTGCGCCCCGCCGCCAGCTGCAGCGCCACTTCCGGCGGCGATGGCGCCGGCTGCTGCGCCAACGGCGTTGCGCTGCTGACGGCGGCGGCGCGGCCGTACGCATCGTAGACGGTGATCTCCTTGGCTTCGGTGGCTCGCCGCTCTTCGTCCAGCCGCTGCAGCAGTGCCGGTCCCTGCAGCTCGCGCAGCGAGCGCGCAAAGATCTCGGTGCGCCGGGCCTGCTCGCGCAGCCGCAGATCCAGCGCCGCGCGCGACAGCACCACGGCGTCGTTCAGGCCCTGCTTGATCTCGACTCGAAACCAGCTGTCGATGCCGCGGTTGATGAAATCGAGTGAGAACAGATAGACGATCACCAGCGGCGCGATCACCAGCGCGCCGAACATCACTACCGTGCGCATCGCCAGGCGCGAGCCCGGAACGTGATCGCGAAAATCGCGGTACAGCTGCCAGAATTTGCGTGCCAGCAGCACCATCATCGCAATCACGCCGCAGATGTTGACCAGCAGGATCCATGGTTGCCAGCGCGAGAACTGCGCCGAATTCTCCACACTGCCCGCCAGCAGCAACAGCGCGGCGATCCCGGCGGCAAATGCCGCCGCGGTCAGAACCCGCACGCCGTAGCGCTTTACAGTGTGAGCATCCATGTGTACCAGTCGGTGGTGCGATGCCAGTCGTCGGTCCAGAACACCAGCGCCCGCAGCGCGTCGGGCATGCGGCCGCGGCGCACGCCGGCGCGCACCGCGACCTCCCAGGGGCCTTCGCCGCGTAGCTGCGATTCGACCAGGATCGGCAGATCTTCGATTCGACCCAGCTTGTCGAGTGCCGCCTCGAGTGTCGGAAAGCTCTCCTGCTCGACCCCCGCCTCGTCGCGCAGTACGTAGCGATCCGTCACCGCGTGATAGGTGAGCTCGCGCTGCAGGGTCATCTCCAGCACCGTGGCATCGAACCACAAGCGCCGGTGGCGGCTTATCGTCACCTCCAGATCGAAAGCCAGGGTCACCCCGTCGCGCAAAACGCTGCGGATGCGGTCATTGACGGGGTAGTCGATATGCGCACTGAGCTGCAGCACACCGTGGTCGACGATCACGAACGCCGAGCGGATCTGAAAATCGCCGGCGAGCGGACCGGCGCCGCGCGCGCGGTGGGGGGCTGCCAGCGCGATCAGCAGCACCAGAACGACGCTTAATCTGCTGATCGTGTGCACGGGTACCTTAGGGGCGAAAGCGGTAGCTGATTGGTTGTCGAGGCGCTGCCAAGAAGCGCCGGATGCTTCTAAGTCACGCTTCTAAGTCACTGTCAGGCAAGCATAATAGAAGCCGTCGGTCAGCGCCGCATTCCCTGGCAGGAGTTGCATCCCGGTGGACCGCTCGAGGCAGTCCGGGGGCAGCGTCACCCCGTCCGGCAGCGGCAGCGCCCGCGCCCGAGGCGCGGCAGCCAACACCGCCTCGACTATGCGCTCATTTTCCGCCGGCAGTACCGAGCAGGTCGAGTACAGCAGCCGTCCGCCCGGTTTGAGCAGCTGCAGGCACTGCGCCAGTATCCGGTGCTGGGTCACTGCCAGCGCGGCCACGTCATCGGCGCGGCGCAGCAGCTTGATGTCGGGATGGCGCCGGATGACGCCGGTGGCCGAACATGGCGCATCGACCAGGATGCGATCGAAGCCTTCCCCCGGCCACCAGCGCAGGTCGTCGCGCAGATCGGCGGTGACCAGTTGCGCCTTGCGGCGCAGTCGCTGCAGGTTATCCGCGATCCGCTGCACTCTGGAAGCATCGATGTCGACCGCCGTCAACGCGATGTCCCCATCCACGGCCTCGAGCAGCGCGCCGGTCTTGCCGCCGGGTGCCGCGCAGGCATCGAGTACACGCTCGCCCGGGCGCACCGCCAACAGCGCGCACGCGAGCTGTGCGCCGGCGTCCTGGACGGACACGAGGCCAGAAGCGAAACCGGGCAGCTCGGTCACCGCGACCGGCTTGTCGAGCACCAATGCGGTGGACAGCCACGACAACGCACGCGCGTTCAGGCCGCTTGCAGCGAGTTGCGCCTGGTAGCTGTCGCGCGCGATGCGCGACAGATCCACGCGCAAGCTCATCGGCGGATGTTCGTTGTTGGCCGCGATGATCTGCCGCCAATGCTCCGGCCAGGACTCGCGTATGGCTTGCAGCAGCCACGCCGGATGCGCGCTGGCCACGGCCGCGTCCTGCAGCGCGCGCGCCAGCAGCGCTTCGCGTTCGCGCAGGAATCGGCGCAACAGCGCATTGGTCAGTCCGGTGGCGCGCGGATGATGCAGCAGGCGTGCGGCGTCGACCGCCGACGACACCGTCGCCTCGGGTGGATTGCGCGAGTATTCGAGCTGGTGCAGCGCGACCAGCAGCAGCGCTCGCAGCGCCGGCGCGAGCGGCTTGCCCGCGATCAGCGCCGCCGCAATCGCATCGAGCCGCCAATACCAGCGTAGCGAGCCGAGCGTGACGGCGCGGATTGCCGGGCGCTGCGCGGCGGGCGCGGAACCGCGCCCCAGGGCATCATCGGCGGAGCGTCCGGCGAACGCCACCGCGGCCAGCGCGTTTGCGGCCTCGGCGAGTACCGTGGCGGCCGGATTCGAAACCGGACTGTTCACCCCAAGCGTGACCCGGCCAGGGCCCGTCCGGCGGCGAACTCCCGCGCCGTGACGATGCGTCGGCCCGCCAGCTGGAGCTGCATCAGCGCGAGTCGACCCTGGCCACACTGGATCGTCAACTGCTCATGCTCCAGACCGAGGATATCGCCAGGCCGCGGCGCGCCGGCATCAGTGCCCGCGGTGCCGGCCGCGCGCGCCTCCCAGATGCGCAGCTGCTGCCCCTGCCACCGCGTCTCCGACACCGGCCAGGGATTGAAGGCACGAACCTGGCGTGCAATCTCCTCAGCGCCACGCCCCCAGTCGATCCGGGCTTCAGCCTTGTCGATCTTGGCAGCGTAGGCAACCCCTTGATCGGGTTGAGGCCGCGGGCTTAGTAGGCCCGCCTGCGCCTGCTTCAGTGTCGCCAGCAGCAGCCCGGCCCCTAGCTGCGCGAGGCGATCGAGCAGCTGCTGCGAGGTGGCATCATGGTCGATCGGGATGCGCTCCTGGGCCAGGATAGGCCCGGTGTCCAGGCCCGCGTCCATTTGCATGATCGTGATACCCGTCTCGGTATCGCCAGCGAGTATGGCGCGCTGGATCGGCGCCGCACCGCGCCAGCGGGGCAGCAGCGAAGCATGAACGTTGATGCAACCGAGGCGCGGCAGCACCAGCACCGCCGGCGGCAGGATCAGGCCGTAGGCGACCACGACCAGCGCGTCGGCTGCCCAGCTCGCGAGTGCAGCGCGCGCCTCCGGGGTCTGTAGCGTGACCGGCTGCGACAGCGGCAGATTCAATTCCTGCGCCAGACGCTTGACCGGACTGCCCTTGAGCTCGCGGCCGCGGCCCGCCGGCCGATCAGGCTGCGTCAGTACGCCGACCAGAGCATGCGGCGAGGCCGCCAGTGCGCGCAGGGTCGGCACCGCGAAAGCCGGCGTGCCGGCAAAAGCCACGCGCAGCATGCGTCATATGACGCGCGCGGCCGCGCGAGCGGCAGGCTTGGCCGCCCCGCTGGCGCGCTCGCGGCGCTCTTTTTCGAGTTTTCGTCGGATGCGCTCGCGCTTGAGCCCCGACAGGTAATCAACGAACAGCTTGCCGGCCAGGTGATCCATCTCGTGCTGCAGACATACTGCCGCGAGGCCGTCTAGCTCGCGCTCCAATGGCCGGCCGTCCGCGTCCTGCGCGCGCACCCGCACGCGCGCTGCACGCTCGATCTCCTCGAATATGTTGGGTACCGACAAGCAGCCTTCTTCCGAGACCTCGACGCCGTCGCGTGTCACAATCTCAGGGTTGATATAGACCTCGGGCCGGTTCTTCTCGCTGCTGACATCCATGACGAGCAGCTGGCGATGGACATTGACCTGCGTGGCGGCCAATCCGATGCCAGGGGCGGTATACATGGTTTGCAGCATGTCCGCGATCAGCTGCTTGAGCGCTGCATCGAACTGCTGCACCGGCTGGGCGCGGGTGCGCAGCCGGGGGTCGGGGAATTCTAGTATGGGCAGCAAGGCCATGGATGCTCTCTATATATCGGTTCTTAAATGTGGGGAAATATGCCAAGATTTCAAAGACCAGAGGGCAAATGAGCCACGACGTGATCCAGTGCACAAAGTTGGCAATTAACCGTGTGCGTTTACTCGCTCTTAAGTTTATAACAGCTGTACGAGAAGGCCCTATCCGATCCCAAGAGGCAGCAGGGATGTATTTGAATCAAGTTTTCGGGGTCAAACAGGCCGTGCTGGCCTGTAGCACCCTCACGGCACTGCTGGCCTTCGGCGGCTGTACGATGTTTCACCGTGGCGAGCATGAAGCCGCCGCGCCGCAGCCGCCGGTCAGTCAGGCCGAAACCACGGCCGCGCCTGAACCTGAAACGATCACTGAAGCCCTGGGCGAGGGGCCTGATGAGGCCGGGACCATCACCGTGCTCAGCGACGCGGGGTCCGCCCTCAAAACCAGCGCTCCCAAGGACTACGTGGTGCGGCGCGGTGATACGCTCTGGGGCATCGCCAATACGTTTCTGCGCGACCCCTGGCTGTGGCCCGAGATCTGGTACATCAACCCGGACATTCGCAACCCGCATCGGATCTACCCGGGCGATAGCGTGCATCTGGCACTGCGCGGCGATGGGCGCACGGCGCTGGAGGTCGTTCGCGGCGGCGGCGGCGTTACTCGCCTCGAGCCGATGCTGCGCAGCGTGCCGCTTGGGGGACCGATTGCGACCATCCCCTATGCGGCGATCGCCGCGTTTCTGTCACGCCCCGGCGTGCTGACCGGCGATGAGGTCAAGGCGGCGCCCTACATAGCGGCATTACGCGGCGATCATCAAATTGCCGGCGCCGGACATGACTTGTACGTGAAGAAGCTCGACGGCGAGACTGGCGCGCGCTACAGCGTGATGCACGTCGATGAGCCGCTGCACGACCCGCAGAGCGGACGCAAATTAGGCTACCTCGCGATCTACACCGGCACCGCGCAGCTCACGCGTCCCGGGCAAGTCGCCAGGCTCACCTTGACCGATTCGGCGCGCGAGACGCTGCAGGGCGACGTGCTGATCGCCGAGGAGATCAGCCCGACGAGCGATTTTGCTCCGCACGCCCCATCGCAGGCGGTAGACGGTCGTATCATCGCCGTGGTTGATAATGTGCTGCTCGCGGGGCAATACGAGGTTGTGGCCCTCAATCGCGGCTCCGGGGACGGCCTGGATCGCGGCTCGGTGCTCACCATAGATCAGGTCGGGGCCCGGGTCGAGGATCACTGCGCCAAAATTGATGGCGAAAGCAGCTGCTGGACCAGCCATAGTCTGAAGCTGCCGAATGAGAGCGCCGGCACCCTGCTGGTCTTCAAGACCTATGAGCGCATGAGCTATGCGCTGATCCTCGGCGACACCGTGCCGATCAATATCGGCGATCACGTACGTAACCCCTGAAGGGCGGCTCGCCGGCTTGCGCGCACCGCGCAGGCTGGCGCGGCAGCGCGCGCGCTTAAAGCGCAAGCCTTGAAATCACGCGTCCTTGTGGCATTAGTCCGGCTATGCGCCGGGCCGCATTGCTCTATGCTGCCGGCACATGGACGCGGTGGAAATGCAGCTCGCTCTTGGCCGCGCCCCCGGCCTGACTGCACAGCAGCTGCGCACCGCGCTGGCCGCGATCGAGGGCGCACAAGCGAGTTCGGCCGGATTACAAGCCTTGTTCGGACAGTGCAGGAGCAGCCTTGAATCGCTTGGACTGGCCGCCGCGGCCGGCGCGGCATTGCAGGCACCGGACGCGGCGCGCATCGCTGCCGACCGTCGCTGGGTCGAGAGCGAGCAGGTCAGCCTGATTGATGCGGCCGGCCCGCTGTATCCGCCGCTGCTAGCGCAGGCCGCCGCCGCACCGGCTCTGCTGTATGTGAAGGGCAATACCGCCTGCCTGAGTTCGCCGCAACTAGCGATGGTGGGCAGTCGCAACCCCACGCAACCGGGCGAGCGCACTGCGCGCGCGTTCGCGCGCTTTCTGTCAGCGGCCGGACTGACGATCACCAGCGGCCTGGCGGCCGGCATCGACGCCGCCAGCCATGAGGGTGCGCTCGAGAGTGGCGGTGCGACCATCGCGGTACTCGGCACCGGCATCGATGCCATCTATCCGCGGCAGCATCGAGCTCTCGCTGCACGCATCGCCGCCCAAGGCGCGCTGGTGAGCGAGTACCCACCCGGTTCGCCGCCGCTCAGGGCCAATTTCCCACGCCGCAACCGCATTATCAGCGGCCTGTGTCTGGGCACATTAGTGGTCGAGGCGGCGCGCCACAGCGGCTCGCTGATCACGGCGCGATTGGCCGGCGAGCAGGGCCGGGAAGTCTTTGCCGTCCCCGGTTCCATACATAATCCGCTGGTCCGCGGCTGCCATGCACTGATCAGGAACGGCGCCAAGCTCGTCGAAAGTGCCGATGACATCCTCAGCGAGCTTAAATTTAATATTCAAAAACAAAACCTTAGGTGCTTCACGGGGAGTCGCGTTACAAGCGCCACCGCAGCCGCAAGGTTGGACAAGGACTATAAAATCCTGTTAGATGCCCTTGGGTTTGAGCCAGCCAGCCCCGATGCGTTGGTGGAACGAACCGGCTTTCCAAGCCAATCCGTCGCCTCCATGTTGCTGTTTCTGGAGCTCGAGGACGTCGTTGGATTGCATTCGGGCGGCCGCTACGTGCGCTTGTAGGCGCCGCCCGGCCTACATGGCGACAGCGTCGACCATCGTTATATTGAGTGAGCATGGACAACAGCGTTTTCGACATTCTTATCTACGTATTCGACCGCTATATGCTCGAAGAGCTACCGGCTAGCGCTGAGCGGGAAACCCTCGCGCGCGATCTGGAGAGCGCCGGTTTCGCCGAAGCCAATGTGGAGCGGGCGCTCGACTGGCTGGCCGATCTGGCGGCGGAGCGTGAGCGCCCGAACCTGCGCGGCGACGGCAGCTTCCGCGTGTTTGCGCCGCAAGAACTCACCCGGCTCGACCCCCAATGCCGCGGCCTGCTGGTCTCACTCGAAGCCGCCGGAATACTCTCGCCCAGTCAGCGTGAAATCGTGATCGATCGGCTGCTGGCACTCGACACCGATGAATTCGACCTCGAACAGGTCAAGTGGGTGGTGCTTATGGTCTTATCTAGCCAACCCGGCCAGGAACTCGCATATGCGAGGATGGAAGATCTGGTATTTGATGTTCCGCATCACGACCCGCATTGAGCCTAAGCTCTAGGCTCTAGGCAACATCCCGCGGCTTGTCCGCGGTTTTTCGTTTTTGGCTCCTTCGTACGGTAGTGGCATGGCTGACAATCTGGTTATCGTCGAATCTCCGGCCAAAGCCCGGACCATCAAGAAATACCTGGGCAAGGATTTCGAGGTGCTGGCTTCCTACGGCCACGTGCGCGATCTGGTGCCGAAGGAAGGCGCGGTCGACCCCGACGACGGCTTTGCCATGCAATATCAGCTGGTCGAGCGCAATGAGCGCCACGTCGATGCCATCGCCAAGGCGCTGAGAAAGGCCAAGTCGCTGCATCTGGCGACCGACCCCGATCGCGAGGGCGAGGCGATCGCCTGGCACCTCTATGAAATTCTCAAGCAGCGCGGCGAGCTCAAACACAAGAACGTGCATCGCGTGGTGTTTCACGAGATCACGCGCAATGCCGTTCGCGAAGCGGTTGCCTCGCCGCGTGACCTGTCGCTCGATCTGGTAAACGCGCAGCAGGCGCGCCGGGCGCTAGACTATCTGGTCGGTTTCAATCTGTCGCCGCTGTTGTGGAAGAAGGTGCGGCGCGGACTTTCCGCCGGCCGCGTGCAAAGTCCAGCGCTGCGCATGATCTGCGAGCGCGAAGCTGAAATCGCCGCCTTCGAGCCGCGCGAGTACTGGAGCATCGACGCCGTCGGCGAGCACTCGGCGCAAGCCTTTCCGCTGAAGTTGATTGAATTCCGCGGCGTAAAGGTCGAACAGTTCAGCTTCACCAATGAGGCCGTGGCGCGCGACGCCGAGCAGAGCCTCAAGGCGGCCGCCGCACCGAGCAGTTCGCTGACGGTGCTGCAGGTCGATCGCAAGCAGCGTCGCCGAAATCCGGCGCCGCCGTTCACGACCTCGACGCTGCAGCAGGAAGCCTCGCGCAAGCTCGGCTTCTCGGCGCAGCGCACCATGCGCGTGGCGCAACAGCTGTATGAGGGCGTCGACACCGGCGAGGGCAATGTGGGCCTGATCACCTACATGCGCACCGACTCGGTGTCGCTCGCGGCCGAGGCCGTAAAGGAGATCCGCGAGGTCATCGCGCGGCTCTATGGCGCGGAAGCGGTGGCCGAGGAGGTGCGCGTATATAAGACCAAATCCAAGAATGCGCAGGAAGCCCACGAGGCCATCCGCCCGACTTCGGCCGCTATCATTCCCGCCGACATCGAGCGCCACCTCGAGGCCGACCAGTTCAAGCTCTATGCCTTGATCTGGAAACGCGCCGTCGCCTGCCAGATGGCGCAGGCGCTGTTCGACACGGTGGCGGTCGACATCCTGGCGGGCGCCGATGGGCCGCAGCGGCATGTGCTGCGCGCCAATGGCTCGACACTCGTCAAACCGGGATACATCGCCGTCTACCAGGAAGGCCGCGACGATGCGACCGACGATGAAAGCGACCAGGTGCTGCCCCCGATGCAGGTCGGCGATGCGGTCAAGCTGCTCAGCGTGCAGCCACAGCAGCATTTCACCGAGCCGCCACCGCGTTTCACCGAGGCCTCGCTGGTCAAGGCGCTCGAAGAATATGGCATCGGGCGGCCTTCGACCTATGCGTCGATCATTTCCACGCTGCGTGATCGCGAATACGTGGAAATAGATAATCGCCGCTTCACGGCGACCGACATCGGCAAGATCGTCAACCGCTTCCTGACCGAGCACTTCCACCGCTATGTCGAATATGGCTTTACGGCCGCCATGGAAGACGAGCTCGACGCCGTGGCGCGCGGCGAGGAAGCCTGGACCACGCCGCTGTCGAAGTTCTGGAAGCCCTTCATCCACCAGGTCGACACCATCGAGAAAACCGTCACACGTGAACAGGTCGCGCAGGCTCGCGAGCTCGGCCGTGACGAGGCCAGCGGCAAGCCCATGACCGTGCGCATGGGCCGCTTCGGCCCGTTCGTGCAGATCGGCACCAAAGACGATGCGGAGAAGCCCCGCTTCGCCGGTCTTCGCCCCGGGCAGAAGATGGACACGATCACGCTCGAGCAGGCGCTCGCGCTATTCATTTTGCCGCGCCCGCTCGGCGCTACGGCCGAAGGCGAGCCCATCCTCGCCAACGTCGGCCGTTTCGGCCCGTACATCAAGTACGGCAGCAAATACGTTTCGATCAAGGGTGATGACCCGTACACGGTCACGCTTGAGCGGGCGCTCGACTGTATCCGCGCCAAGCAGATCGCGGATGCCAACCGCATAATTCATGACTTCGGCGTCGACGGCATCCAAGTGCTCAACGGCCGTTACGGGCCGTACATAAGCAATGGCGAGAAGAACGCGCGCATTCCCAAGGACCGCGACCCCAAGACGCTGACGCTCGAAGACAGCCGCGCGCTGCTGGCGGCGGCCCCGGCGCGCTCGACGCGAGGCCGCGGCCGCTTCGCCCCGAAGAAAGCCGCTAACAGGCCCGAGACGGCCCCTGATGCGAAGCCCGCGCACCGCCGCCGGCGCGGCGTGGCGCCGCCGAAGGCCGCAAAAAAGAAGCCGGCGAATGCCAGACCACCGTTGCGGCCGATCGCGAAAGCCGCGGCCAAGTCTGCCGCCAAGGCCTCGACGAAGTCGGCGCTAAAGTCGTCGGCAAAGACGGCCGGCCGCGCAGCGGGGCGGTCCCCCTCGACCAAGAAGGCCGCGGGTGCCGCTTAAGGTCGCCTGTCCGCCGCCGGCTCCGCCCAGCGCCGACAGGCGCGCTGTGTAGCCGCCTGAAGGTTAGCGCAGGATGCGACGTTGATCGCTTGGCCGCGCACATGAAGTATCGTCACAGCTTCCATGCCGGAAACTTCGCCGACGTGCACAAGCACGTCGCGTTGCTGGCGCTGTTGCGTGCCATGCAGCGCAAGGACAAGGGCTTGCTGTATCTGGATACTCACGCCGGTGCCGGCCGCTACGATCTGGCGGGGCCGGAGACACACCGTGGCGCCGAAGCCAGACATGGCATCACGGCGTTGATGACGGCCGCGGCCGTCGCCGAGTCCGAGGAGATTAGGGTCTACCGCGACGCGGTCGCGGCATTGCGCACTGAGTTCGGCGACGCCCACGTCTATCCCGGCTCGCCGTGGCTCGCCGCGCACACGCTGCGAGCGCAGGACCGCGGCATCTGTTGGGAAATTCTGCCGGCCGAATGTCGTGCGCTCGAGCGCGCGCTTGGCGGCTTTCGGCGCATGCGCGTCGAATGCGCCGACGGCAATGAGCAATTGCGCGCGGTGCTGCCGTCACGCGAGCGACGTTGTCTGCTGCTGATCGATCCGCCCTATGAAAACCCATCGGCCGAGCTGGATAAGGCGACGCAAACCATCGTCACCAGTCTGCAACGGCTCCCAAACTGCGTGGTCATGCTGTGGTATCCGATCAAGGACGAGCGCGCGCTCACGCCCTGGCTCGCGCGTGTCGAGCGGGCGCTGTCGGCCGCTACCTTGAGCCTCGAGCTGTGGATCTACCCGCGCGATTCTCGCGTGGGTCTCAACGGCTCCGGACTGCTGGTGGTCAATCCTCCATATCGGTTCGAGCAACGCGCCGCGCTGTGGCAGCAGGAGTTGCATGCTTTGCTCGATAAAGCGCAGCACGGCGGCAGCACGGCGCACTGGCTGATACGCGATTCCGACATCGATCATGCCAGCGCCTGACCGCTACGCGGTGATTGGTCATCCGATCGCGCACAGTCGCTCGCCGCAGATCCATGCCCTGTTCGCGCAGCAGACCCACCAAAACATGATCTACAGCGCCCTCGACGTGGCGCCGGAAGACCTGGCGCCGCGAGTGCGGGAATTTTTTGCCACGGGAGGGCGCGGTCTCAACGTCACGGTGCCGCACAAGGAAGCGGTGATCGCGTTGAGCGGGAGCTTGAGCGCCCGCGCACGAACCGCAGGCGCGGCAAATACGATCTTGCAGGACGCAGCGGGGCGCCTGATCGCGGACAATACCGACGGCGCCGGCCTCGTGCGTGACCTGACGCACAATCTGCGCATCGCCGTGGGCGCGCGGCGCGTGCTGCTGCTCGGCGCGGGCGGCGCGGCGCGCGGGGTACTCGCACCATTGCTCGAGCTCAAGCCGCGCGTACTCGTCATTGCCAACCGCAGCGTCGACCGCGCGCTCGCGCTCGCGAACGCCTTCGCGTCGCTGGGCCCGGTTCGCGGCGCCGGCTTCGCGCAGCTCGATGGCCCGTCTTTCGACCTGATCGTCAATGCGACCGCGGCCAGCCTGCAGGCGGAAGTCCCGCCGCTGCCGCCGAGTGTGCTCGGCGCTACGACGATCTGCTACGATTTGGTCTATGCCACCAGCGGCACCCGCTTCATGCAATGGGCGCGCGAACACGGCGCGGCGCAGGCTCACATGGGACTTGGAATGCTGGTCGAACAGGCCGCCGAATCCTTTTATCTCTGGCGCGGCGTGCGGCCGGACACGGCACCGGTATTGTCGGCGCTCGGTGCGCAGCTCCCGCACTGAAGCGCAATGCTCGCGCGCGGCGGCGCGCCCATGAAATTCGTTGCGGCGTTATTGCTGTGCCTCGGCGCCATTCCGGCCGGCACCGATGCGATGGCGGACACTCGGCGGATCGGCGCCACCGCTGGGAACTCGGCCGACGCGGCGTTGATGGCGCTCGCCGATGATTACTTCGATAGCTTTTATTTTCCGGCCAATCCCAGCTCCGCCACGGCTGATGGAATCCACCGCTATGACGACCGGCTCGAAGACTTCAGCCGCGCTGACGTGGAAAGACGGGTCAAAGCGCTGCACGGCTATGAGCGCCGTGTCGAAACCGTCGACCCTTCCGGGCTGTCCGAACGCGTGCGCGGCGATCGCGAGCTGCTGCTGTCGAGTATCCGCAGCAGCCTGCTGACGCTGGAGACGATCAGACCCTGGCAGAAGGACCCCAACGTCTACTCTTCCGGCATTGCCGCCAGCGCCCTCACACTCATGGAGCGCAATTTTGCATCGGCCAACGAGCGCCTGCGGCTGCTGTGCGCACGGGAGAAACTCATGCCCGCCGCCCTGCGAGCGGCGCGCGCCAACCTGCGCAACCCGCCACGGATCTACACCGAGATCGCGATCGAGCAGCTGCCCGGTATCGTGAGCTTCTTCGAGGATGACTTGCCGGCCGCATTCAGCGCTGCGGACGATGCCGCGCTCAAGCGCGAGTTCACCGCGGCCAACGCTCAGGTGATCACGGCGCTGAAGGCCTATCAGACCTGGCTGACCGATACCGTGCTGCCGCGCTCGCACGGGGATTTTCGCCTCGGCGCTGCGACTTTCCGTGCCAAGCTCGCGGATGACGAAATGGTCGACACGCCGCTCCACCGGCTGCTCGAAATCGGCATGGCCGACCTGCGCCGCAACCAGGCTGAATTCGTGCGCGTGGCCAAGGAGCTGGCGCCGGACAAGAGCGCACAGCAGGTACTCGCGGATCTCGCCGACGATCACCCGGAGCCACGCAAGCTGCTCGACAGTTTTCGCGCCACCTTCGATGGCCTGATCACCTTCATCACCGACCACCAGATCGTGACGATCCCGTCAACGCTGCGACCGATCCTGCGCGAAACCCCGGCGTTCATGCGCGCGACCACCTTTGCTTCGATGGACACGCCGGGGCCGTTCGAAACCGTGGCGCAAGAGGCCTATTTCAATGTCACCTTGCCGGATCCGAGCTGGGACCCGCGGAAGACGGCGGGCTTCATGGCGCAGTTCAACTATCCCGTGATAAGCAATATTGTGGTGCATGAAGCCTATCCGGGCCATTACATCCAGTTCCTATGGATGCATCGCATCGACGATCGTGTGCGCAGGCTCATCGGCGCCAATACCAACGCTGAGGGTTGGGCGCACTATTGCGAACAGATGATGCTTGATGAGGGCTATGGACAGCCTGGCGTCGGCGCCGCAGACGAGCACCAATCGAGAATGTTGCGCCTGGGTCAGCTGCAGGATGCGCTGCTGCGCAATGCGCGCTACATCGTCGCCATCAAGCTGCACACCGGCCAGATGACGTTGGATCAGGCGATCGATTTCTTCGTCAAGCAGGGCTACCAGTCGCGCGAAGTCGGGCAAGTCGAGACCAAGCGAGGCACCTCCGACCCGACGTACCTATACTACACGCTGGGCAAACTGCAGATTCTCAAGCTGCGCTCTGACGTGCAGGCCCGCGAGGGCAGCAGCTTCCGGCTCGAAGATTTTCACGATGCCTTCATGCAACAGGGTTTTCCTCCGATCAAACTGGTGCGGCGGGCGTTGCTACAGGACGACTCGCCGACCCTGTGATCCCTGCCCGGGATACAATATGTTTTTCAGCGTCGGTTCAAGCTCGAGCGGCCAGACTGACCGCGCGGCCTAAGCTTCCGTCAGCTCTGGGTTGGCGCCGGATCCTTGCCTTGGGGTGGTCGCGTGCCTGCATTCCGCCATAGCTTCATCGTTCTTTTGGCCGTGCTGGGCCTCACCGTGCTGTCGGGCACGGCGGTTGTGGCGCAGCAGGATCCCGATGATCAGCAGGCCGCCGGCGACGTCGATCCGCCAACCCGGGCGGCACGTCTTAGTTATGTCGAGGGCGCCGTATCGGTGCAGCCGGCGGGCGTCGATGACTGGACCGCCGCGGCGATCAATCGGCCGCTGACGACCGGGGATCAGCTCTGGAGCGACCGCGGTTCGCGCGCCGAGATCGAGCTCGGTGCCGCTACTGTGAGTCTGGCCGACAACAGCAGCCTGTCGGTGCTGAACCTCAGCGACGAGGCCGTGCAGCTGCAGGTCAGTGCCGGCATCGCGAACATCACGCTGCGCGACCTGGATCCGGCCGGCTCGTTCGAGGTCGATGCTCCCAATGCAGCGGTATCCCTGGTGCGGCCCGGCTCCTACCGCATCAGCGTGGACGGCGCAGGCAACACCACCGTGGCCATGCGCGACGGGCAGGCAGAGGTCATCACCAGTGCCGGCCAGTCAATCATCCTGCGAGGCGGTCAGGGCGCTCAGTTCGCAGCCGGTGGTGGCGTTGACGTGGCGCCGCTGGGTCCGCCGGACCAATTCGACCGCTGGTGTGCGCAGCGCGAGCAGCGCTGGGCGCGCAATCAGTACGCGATTCAGTATGTCTCGAGCGATGTCGTAGGCTCCGAGGACTTGGGCGATTACGGCGAGTGGCGCGAAGAGCCGGACTACGGCTTTGTCTGGTATCCGACCCGGATAGAGGCCGACTGGGCGCCCTATCGGGACGGGCGATGGCTGTGGGTCACGCCGTGGGGCTGGACCTGGGTGGATAACGCGCCCTGGGGATATGCCCCGTTTCACTATGGCCGCTGGGCTTATCTGCGGCAGCGTTGGGCCTGGGTGCCCGCACCGCCGCGCCGTCGCGCGGTGTATGCGCCGGCCCTGGTCGCCTGGATTGGCGGCTCGGCGGTCGGCGTCGCGGTGACGGTCGGCGCCGGTCCGAGCGTCGGCTGGCTGCCGCTGGCTCCCGGCGAGGTCTACCTGCCCGGGTATCGCGTCAGCCCGCGCTACCTGCAGAACGTCAACGTCAACAACACCACGATCGTCAACAACACGTACATCACCGACGTCTACCGGAATCCGGGGCTGCAGAACCGCTATGCCAACCGCGACGTGCCACGCGCTCTGACCGTGGTATCGCAGATCAATTTCGCGTCCGGTCAGTCCGTCGCCGGTCGTGTCATCGCGTCAGCGCCGCAGTGGCGCGGGGTCGCTGCGACGCCGCGACCGCCGGGCATCCTGCCTGCACGCCAGAGCGTGCTGGGGCCGAGCGCCCAAACGCCAGCGAGGCGGCCGCCGATTGCCGTCATGAATCGGCCGGTGGTCGCCCGGCACGAACCGCCCCCGGCGCCACCGCCGTTCGAGCGTCAGATGGATGCGATCCATGCCAACGGCGGCCCTGCGCGGCCGCCAGTGCAACTGCAGCGTTTGCGCGGCCCCGACAATGCGCGCCCGAATGTCGTAGTGGCACCGAGCGCACCGCGCATCGCGCCCGTTACACCCGCTACTGCGATTACGCCGGTTACGCCCGCCACGCCCGCCACGGCGCCGTCGCGGTCTCCCCCGATCGACCGGCGTGTGATCCCTGAGCGATCGCCGCAATTTGAGCCGCCAGCGCAGTCGCGCACACAGGGGACGGACCTGGGGGTACCGCAACGCCAGCGGGAACCGCTGCCGCAGGCCGCGCCAGCGTTGCCGGTGGTGCCGCGCGAGGTCGCACAGCCCGCCGCGGCGCCACCGCCGCCGCCGCCGGCTCAGCCACAGCTCAAGCCCAAGCCGGCACCCGAGCTACAGAGACTGGAAGGACGCAAGGTCGAGCCGCCCTGAAGGCGAGCCGATGGGGGTTCAAACCTGAGGGTCGAGCCAGCCGTCGTCGCCTTCGATCAGGCGCTGTGCTTCCCGGGGGCCCCAGGAACCGCGCACATACTCATAGGCTGGCGTGCGATCGCCGAGTATCGGATCCACTATAGCCCACTGCGCCTCGATGGCATCCTGGCGCCCGAACAGCCCGGGATCGCCGCGCAGCGCGTCGCCCAGCAGCCGCTCATAAGGCGTCAGCGCATCCCCGGGCTGGCGCGTAACAATCAGTTCCACGTCTTCACCGGCCATACGCTCGCCGGGCACTTTCACGCGCATCCCCAGGGCGATCAGCACCTCGCGATTCAGTCGCAGGCGCAGGTGGCTCGACAGGCTCGGCACCAGTTCGCCGAATACTTCGCGTGGCGGACGCCGAAACTCAACCACCACCTCGGTGCAGGTGACCGGCAGGCATTTGCCGGCACGGATATAGAACGGCACATCGGCCCAGCGCCAGCTGTCCACATACAGCTTTACCGCGGCATAGGTCTCAACCTGGGAGTTCTCGGCGACGCCGGCTTCGGCGCGATAGCCACGGTACTGGCCGCGCACCACGCTGTTCGCATCGAGCGGCCGGATCGCGCGCAGTACCCGCGACTTCTCGTCGCGCATGGCGCTGGCCGCGTTATGCAGCGGCGCGTCCATGATCACACTGCTCAGTACCTGCAGCAGATGATTCTGAATCACATCACGGATAGCGCCAGCTTCCTCGTAGAACTTGCCGCGACCGCGCACGTCGAAGTCCTCAGCCATCGTGATCTGTACGCTGCGGATGTAGGTGCGGTTCCAGGTCGGCTCGAGAAATGCGTTGCTGAAGCGAGTGTAGAGGATATTTTGCACCGGCTCCTTACCAAGGTAGTGATCGATGCGGAAGATCGATTCTTCGGGGAAAAACTGGTGCAGAATGACATTGAGTTCACGTGATGATTTCAGATCGCGGCCGAAGGGTTTCTCCAGCACCACGCGCGCATTGTCGGCGCAGTTGGCAGCGGCAAGACCGCCGATGACGGTCGCGAACACGCTCGGCGGTATCGCCAGATAATGTAGCGGCATGCGGGCGTCGCCCAGGGCCTGGCGCAGGCGGGCGAAGGTCGCAACTTCGCGATAATCGCCGTCAACGTAGCCCATCAGCGACGCAAGCTTGCTGAACGCCTGTTCATCGTAAACGGCGTGCTCCTTGATCGACGCGCGCGCGTGCTCAATGAGGTTCTCCCGCGTCCAGCCGGAACGGCCGACACCGACGATCGGCGCCTGCAGCTGTCCGCGTCGCACCAGCCCCTGCAGCGCCGGAAAGATCTGCTTGTAGGCCAGATCGCCGGTGGCGCCGAAAAACACGAACGCGTCCGAGTGCGGGAGATCCACGCTGTTGCGCTCAAGTGGCCGCGGTCGCCGGCTTTTCCTGATGTCCCCCGAAGCCCAGGCGCATCGCCGAGAGCGTGCGGTTGGCGAATTCGGATTCACCGCGCGAGCTGAAGCGCGCAAACAATGCGGTCGCCAGCACCGGTACCGGCACACCGGCCTCGATCGCGGCCTCCACCGTCCAGCGGCCTTCGCCCGAGTCCGCCACGTGACCGGCGAACTTTTCCAGCACCGGACTTTCGGCCAGCTGACCGGCCAGCAGGTCGAGCAGCCATGAACTCACGACGCTGCCGTGTCGCCACAGCTCCGCGATCTGGTCGAGCCTGACATTCATGGCGCGCGGCAACAGTGCGCGTGTCGGTGCGGTCTCGGCGTCCGCGGCACGACTCTGCGGCGGCTGGCCGGCCCGGTGCAGCAGATTGAAGCCCTCGGCGTAGGCCGCCATCAAACCGTATTCGATGCCGTTATGGACCATCTTGACGAAGTGTCCGGCACCGCTGGAACCGACGTGCAGATAGCCGCGCGTCGCGGTATTCGCGGTGATGCTCGCCGCGGCGGTAGTCTGCGCGAGCGCGGACAGGATCGGCTCGATCTGCTGCACCGCCTGCGGGTCACCGCCCACCATCAGGCAGTAACCGCGCTCCAGACCCCACAGACCCCCGCTGGTGCCGACGTCGAGATAGCGCACGCCGCGTGATTTGAGTTCCTGTTCGCGTCGCATGTCGTCGGCGTAGTGCGAGTTGCCGCCGTCGATCACGATATCCCCGGGGCTCAGCGCCGGTATCAGGGTCTGCAGCAATGAATCGACGGCCGCGGCGGGCACCATCATCCAGACCACCCGCGGCGCCGGTAATTTCGCGAGCAGATCCGGGACAGACGTTGCCGCCGTGGCACCATCGACCGCCAGCGCCTGTACCGCGGCGTCGCTCTGATCAAACACCACGCAGCTATGTCCAGCCCGCCCAAGACGGCGCGCCATGCTCGAGCCCATGCGTCCCAGACCAATCATTCCGATCTTCAAGTGTGTTCCTCGCTCTGTTTGTCGCTGTGCAGTATGGACGGCCATGCTCGCCGTCCGCTCGACGCATCAGAGCACAAAAAGGCTTGGTGGGAAATTGCCGAATGTCTGATGCCGCGGCCGAGGGCGGGCGGAGCCGCTGCAGCCAGCGGCGTCACGGCCTCGACGAGCGCCTGCAGGACGCGGCAGGGCTACAGTTCTTAAGACAGCCTTTCAGACCGCAGCGTTGGGGGCGCGCTCGGCGACGGTGACGCGGTTGCGTCCGGCCGCCTTCGATTGATAGAGGGCGCGATCGGCGCGCGCAATCATGGCCTCGAATTGCTCGTTGGCGCCGCTGGTGGCGAGTCCGAGCGAGACCGTGACGTTACCAATGCTCTCATCGGTGTCGGCGCGGCGAATCTTGCCGAGCTCGACCGACGTGCGGATCCGTTCGGCCAGTTCTACGCCGCCGGCGCTCGAGGTATGCGACAGCAACACGGCGAATTCCTCGCCACCGATACGGGCGATGGGACCGCGTTCGCCGATGCACCCGCGCAGCACGTTGGCCACCGCGACAATGACCTTGTCGCCGAGCAGATGGCCGTGCGCATCGTTGATGGCCTTGAAGTGATCGATATCGAGGATCAGCAGGGTGCAGCCCTGCAGACTGCCCTGGCCGATGCGCTGTATCTGGTGATCGAAGCCGCGTCGGTTCAAGAGCCCGGTCAACGGGTCGGTCACCGCCAGGCCCTGCACCAGCTCGAGCTCTCCGCGCAGCCGCTCCACCTCCTCGGAGCTCCTCTTCAGGTGCTCGTGATACATGCCGGTCTTGACGCGCACACGGGTGGTCTCGCCGATCAGCGACTCGACGACCTGGTGAAGAATGTCATTGCCGATGCCGTCGCGCAGGCGCTCGCGGTAGCCGTCGAGTTCGTTACCGTACTGCTGCACTTCCTGGCCGGCCTCGACCGCCACGCCATCGACATAATCGATCATGCGCGCGATCTCGGCGCGCATGCGCGCGGAGGAGTCGATATCGCGCATCGCGACGTGCGCGTCGAACAGCGCCTCGATATCGTGGTCGCTCAGCACGGCTGTTTGCGCCAGGAGTGCATCGACCGCGGCCCGCAAGCCCAGGTTCGAGCCCGCGACATACTCGTACCAGACAGTGTAGCTCAAGGGATGAAAGCCGGCGGAATGTCTGGCCATCAGCGGCAGTACCATCCTCAGCAACTCGGCGGATTGCTCACGTGTTTCTTTGTACCGCATTGCAGAAGGCCCCTGCGGGCCACCTGAAGGTGGCCCAATGCATCGCCCGGATTATCTACACAATAATGTAATAGTGATAGGGAAACCGCGGCTTGAGCGCTTCAGAGCGATTCAGTCGAATGATCCCCCGCTGAGCTCCAGTACTCGGTATCGCCAGTAACCCAGCTGCGAGGCGTCGGCATACACATCGACGTCGCTGGTGTATTCGGTGCCGCCGGCCGCTCGGTTGTACCACAGGGTATTGAACCAGGAGAGCGCATCGTTGCTCGCCGGCGCGGTGGTCGGCAGCTCGGCGATAAAGGCGGCGGCGAGATTAAAATCTTCCAGATCGCGTCGGCTTAGCTCCGCGGTCCCGACCATGAGCCAGGAGCGACCGGCGCTGCGAATGAGTGCAAAACCGGGACTGAATTGCTCACCGTGGGTGCGGTACCAGCGCACTCGCACCGCGCCATCGCTGGCCGCCACCAGCTCTGAAGCCACTTCGCGGTTTGGAACCCCAGAGTGCTCGTAGCCGTAGCCGTCCTTGCCGGGGTCGAGCAGCACCCGAACAGCGGCGCCGCGCCGCGCGGCATCGAGCAGCGCGCGCATCAGATCGCGCTGCGATAGGTACAGTGCCGCGATGTCGATGTTGTCATTCCTGCCGGCCGCATCGATGCGCCCCACGAGTGCCTCGGCGATCGATGCCTCGCTGACCACTCGCGCACGCGCCGCGTCGACGCCGGCCGCGATCGCCACGCTGTGGCGCTGCCGTTCGACCAGCCGTTGCGAGCGCTCCTGCATGGCGCCGCCGCCACTCCAGCCGGAGAACTGTGCGACCACGAACTCCGACTCGAGCAGGGGTTCGAGCGCCGCGCCCGTCAAATGCAGCGCTGAGGCCGAATGCAGCGCGGCCTCGGCGTTGAATGGTCGGGAAAAGATCAGGCCGGCAAGACCGCCGGCGCCATCATCGCCGATCAGCAACTGGCGATGGCTGCGCTGATAGCCCTGCGTCCGGCCCCACAGTCCCATCGAGACGCCCGAAGGTCCCACGCCGACCGGGTTGGGCCACGCGCCATCGGCCGCGACCGGGCTCCACCAGCGGCAGCACAGCTGCCAGAACGCGACAAAAGCCGCGTTAGGCGCGCGCAGTCGGCCGACATCCACCGACACGACGGCGATGCCGGCTTCACGCAGACGGTCCAGCAAATTCGGTCCGACGCGCATCTGCACGCTCGCCGGGTCGATCAGCAGCAGCACCTGCAGGCTGGGTTGCTGCTGCTTGGCCTGCAGCAGCGCGTCGACCAGTGCTGCGGCGACCGGTGGGGCTGCGCGCAGCCGCGGAGCTCCTGGCCCGGCCGCGGGCAAGTCCCCAAAAAGTCCGGTATCGAGCACCAGGAAGTCGCGCGCCTGCGCCACCATATGCAGCAATTCGGCATCGATCTGCCGCTCGATCAGCGGCGCACCGGTGGCATCGGCCGCCGTGAGGTCGCGCAGGAATCGCAATTCATGTGCCGGCGAACTCTGCCATGCGCCCGCGATGTGCGCGCCCGGCGGCAAGCGCTTTTGCGATTGCCACAGCGCCATCGCGGCCCAGGCGAGCAGCAACGCTGCGGCCAGCAGCCGGAATGTCCAGCGGAACGGAAACGCGCGCATGCGCGCATTGTGCCTGCTGACAGCGATAAAAGAGTGAGATGCCCTTGGTGATCAGGCCGATATCGGGCGCAACGCTACCGACGATTGCGGCAGCAGATTGCCAAACGCTGCTCGGCCGGCCTGCTGGGCCTGCAGCAGCTGCAGTAGCTCATCGATGCTGCGGGCCTGGCCGAACAGCTGGCCCTGGGCGAAGTTGCAACGGCTGGCGTGCAGGAACTCCAGCTGGCGCACCGACTCGACCCCTTCGGCCACGACTTCCATACCGAGGCTGTGGCCCATATCGATGATGGTTCGGACCAGCACCGCATCCGCAGGATCGTCGGCGGCGTCGCGTACGAACGATTGGTCGATCTTCAGTGTACCGATGGGGAACTGCTGCAAGGCCGAGAGCGAGGAATAACCGGTACCGAAATCGTCAATCGACAGGTGCAGCCCCATATCATGCAGCTGGTTGAGCATCTGCACCGTCCGGCGCGGATCGGCCATCAAGGTCGTTTCGGTGATCTCGAGCTCGAAATGGCGCGTCGGCACCTCATGCCGCTCGAATACCGACCGGCAGTTGAGAATAAAGCTCGCCTGCTTGAGCTGCTTGAGCGACAGATTGAGCGAGATGCGACCCGGATCGGCGATATGCCGGCGCAGTACACGGAAATCCATGCACACGCGCTCGAGCACCCATTCGCCGATGGCGCTGATCAGATTGTTCTCTTCTGCGATGGGGATGAACTGCGCCGGCGGAATATCGCCGTGTCCCGGCAATCGCCAGCGCAGCAGCGCCTCGGCGCCGACCACCCGGCCATCGCGCAGATCCACCTTTGGCTGGTAGCGCACCACGAACTCATCGCGCTCGACCGCACGACGCAGCTTGCTCTTGAGCATCAGCCGCTCAACCGCGGCGGCGTTCATCTCCGGCGAATAGAAAGCGTAGGTATTGCCGCCATTCTGCTTCGAGTAATACATGGCGGCGTCGGCGTTGCGGATTAGATCGATCACGTTCTCGGCATCGCGCGGGCACAGCGCAATGCCGATGCTGACGGTCAGAAAAACCTCCTGCTGATTGATATGGAACGCCTCGCCGGCCGCATGCAGCACCGTGCGCGCGAGCTGCGCGACCTGGCCCCCAGCCTCCTCGGCGTCCTGACTCACACTGTCGACGAACAGCGCAAACTCGTCGCCGGCCAGACGTCCCAGCACCGCCTCGGTGTTCAGCACGCGTGTCAGGCGCTCGGTGAGCACCTCGAGCACGCGATCGCCCGAGGCATGGCCGAAGGTGTCGTTGACCTCCTTGAAGCGATCCATATCGACGTACAGCATGGCCACGCCGTGACCGCTGCGCCGCGAACGCGCGATCGCCTGCTGCAACAGGTGCTGAAATTGCATCCGATTGGGAATCTTGGTCAGCGCGTCGTAGCGCGCGAGGTAGCGGATGCGCCGCTCGGCGCGCTTGCGCTCGGTGATATCGCGCGCAACGTAGATCTCGCCCTCGAACTCCGGATCCTCGGTGGCGACAGTCGAGCCAACGAATGACACGGGGATGGTCTGGCCGGCACGGGTACGTAGCACCGTCTCGCCGGCGTCGCGCGCGACCTGCAGCGGATCGGAACCGAGCTTGTCGCCTTGATCGAGCAGCGTCACCAGATTCTTGCCGATGAGTTCGTCATCGCCATAGCCGGTGAGCCGGCAGGCGGCGTCGTTGACAATGCGCACGCCGCCGCCGGGGGCGGTGACGAACACCGCATCGGTCATGCTGTTGAGCACGCTGTGCAGGTAATTGCGGGTGAAGGTGGTATTGCGCAGCGCCAGACGCATGTTTTCGAAAGCATGCTCAAGCTCACCGATCTTGTCGCTGCGGGTGCTCACGAGTGCCTGACGAAACTCGCCCCGACTGATCTGCACGGCGGCACCGATCAGTCCGCGCACGGCGCGATCCAGACGCTGGCGCTGACGCCAGGACCAGAAGCCGGGTAGCATCACGGCGAACGCCGCGAATAATGCCGACAGCAGCAGAATCGACAAAGGCATGTCGTAGCTTCGAGCGAGGTAGCCCAGCAAGGCCGCTACCCCCAGGAAGACGCTGCAAAGGATCAGCATCAGATATTTGAATTGCGGGCCGTGCATCCGGCCTCCGATGGATATTTCACATTAGAATCATGCCGTATGTGCGCTGCCGCGGCTACCAATAATGTCGATTCTTAGTGCCGAGCAACTCACCGGGCGCGTGCGCAGTCACGTGCTGGATATACCGGAATGCGGGTGCATCCTGCACCCCGATGCGGCCACGGCGTTCCTGGGACTGCGTGCCGCAGCCGCCCAGGGTGACATAGATCTGGTCCCCGTCTCTACCTTTCGCAATTTCCAGCATCAATTGACGATCTGGAACGATAAATTCTATGGCCGGCGGCCGTTGCTCGACCGGGATGGCCGGGCCCTGGATCCGGTCGCCATGACCGAAGAGGAGGTCGTGCATGCGATCCTGCTGTGGTCGGCCTTACCGGGGGCGAGCCGCCACCACTGGGGCACAGAGATCGACCTGATCGATCGGGCCGCCCTGCCCACGGGACAGCGCCCGCAGCTGATTGCCTTGGAATATTCCCCGGGCGGGGTATTCGAAAAGCTCGGCGCCTGGCTGCCGCGGCACTGCGAGGACTACGGGTTTTTCCTGCCATACGACCGCGATCGCGGTGGGGTGCGGCCCGAGCCGTGGCATTTGAGCTTTGCACCAGTTTCGAGCAGGGCGCTGCCGGCCCTGACCGTCGAAGTCCTGGCGGCGGCGCTAAGCGATGTCGAACTCGCCGGGGCGGCCGTGGTGCGGCGACAGCTTCGCGACATTCATGCGCGCTATGTCTGCGCCGTGGCGCAGCCCGGCGCGGCGGCGCTCGCCGGCTCACGGCTCAATCCTGCAACCAGGCCTTCTTGAAGTAACCCAACATCAGGCTGCGCACCCGACCCAGCGTGTTCGGATCGGCTGCGTGCAGCGGAGGATTTCGCCGCAACATGCGCCAACTCTCGCTGCGCAGGATCTGTTCGAGGTAGTGCATATTCCGGTCGATGCCCTCGATGTAGGGATTGCGGCCGTCGAACAGAATCTCCAGATAGTGATAGGCACCGCCGAATCGATTATCGAGGCGCGTGGCCCGGGTATTGGCGACGAATGCCGGCGTCTGGCGCAGCAGATCCAGACCTGAGGCATAACGCACTTCGCGTGCCCCGGCCGCAGTGGACATCGCCACCCCGCCCAGCACGAACTCCGGATACAACCGGTCGCGACATTTCTCGAGATAACAACGGTCCGCGAGCTGCGCGATCATGTCCGCGGTCCCCAGCAGATGCCCCAGGGCGGTGTCGCGCGCATCATTGGTCAGGATCTGATCAAAGGGTCGCTCATAGCCGGTGAAGTGGATGATCTGCGCGGCGACGCCGGCCCATTGCGGCAAGCCAATCTGCGGCAGGTAGTGCGACAGGAATTGAGCGCCGCGGCTGACGTGATTGAGCGTGAATTCTGCGCCATTGGCCTGCTCGCGATCGCTGCTTCGTCGCAGATAACCCACATCGTGGAACAGCGCCAGGATCACCCCGGCGACGGCCCGCTCGGAGCTCAGCTGGCGGCCGGCTTCGACCTGCCGTTCATAGCCGGCGAGCAGCCGCGCCATCGCCAGCGTGACATCGAGCGTGTGCTGGCGGTCGTGATAGACCGTATCGACCCCGGCATAACCGGGCATGCGGCCGGCGAACAAAGCATCAAAATCGGCGAACGCGCGCTCGACCGGCGCGAACACCATGCGCGGCCAGGTGGAAACCAGCAGTTGCTCGACGGCACGCAACACTGCCTGCGGTGAGCTGACCCGCACAGTGTTGGTAATGTCATAGTCACTGCGGCGGATGCTGGCCATGTCTGCGCCGAGGTATCTAGGTGCCTGCAATCGTTCGTTGGGCAGAGCCGTGATTGCGCGCAAGTCTAGGCTAGTGCCCCCCGGTCCACCAGCGACGCGGCGCACATTTTCAAGACATAAGGCGGCCCCGCGCTACGGCAGTGCAAGCGCCGGTCCTCGCAGCTATATGTCAAAGCTGGCGATCACCGGCGCGTGATCGGATGCCCGTTCGGCGCTGCGTGCCAGGCGATCGATTCGGCAGCCCGTGCAGCGCGGTGCCAGCACCCTCGACGCCAGGATCAGGTCGATACGCAGACCGTGATTGCGCCGGAAGGCGCCGGCGCGATAGTCCCACCAGCTGAAGGCTTGCGGCGGCTGATCGAACTGGCGGAACACATCGAGGAAGCCGATCTGCAACAGCTCGCCGAGCGCCTCCCGCTCAGGCTCGCTCACGTGTACCGACCCGACCCAGGCTTCCGGGTCGTGCACGTCGCGATCGTCCGGCGCGATGTTGAAATCTCCCAGGACCAGCAGCCGCGGATACTGCGCCAGCTCAGCGCGCAGCCAGACTCGCAGCGCCTTAAGCCAGCGCAATTTGTATTCGTATTTGTCGGACCCGGGCGCCTGACCGTTCGGCACGTACAGATTCACCACCCGGACCCCCGCGCAACTCGCCGCCAGCACGCGGCGTTGATCGTCATCAAAGCTCGGAATCTCGATGACGGCCCCGCTCAGCGGCGTGCGCGCCAGGATCGCAACGCCGTTGTAGGTCTTCTGACCATTGAACACGACGTGGTAGCCCGCAGCCCCGATCTCGGCGGCCGGAAAGGCAGCATCCGGCAGCTTGGTCTCCTGCAGCGCCACGATGTCGGGCTGGTTGGCGCCCAGCCAGTCGAGCAGCTGCGGCAGACGCACGCGCAGAGAATTGACGTTCCAGGTGGCAATTTGCATCGGCCAACAATAACGCCCGGGTGATCGATCCGCGAGAGCGCAGCGCTCACCGCGGTAGCCGTTTGTTCCCCGACGTATTTTGCTGCGCCGGGCATCCTTTACGACATTTTTATGCCCTGCTGCGGCAGTATCGTGCCGCTAATATCGTAGCGCTAATATCGTAGCGCTAATATCGCGGCGCTAATATCGCGGCGCTAATGGGAAGGAGTCGTCCATGGATCTTTGGTTTATAGGGCTGATCCTCGTGCTGGCGCTGCTGACTTGGGGCGGCGTCGTGCTGTGCGAACGCCTGCTGCAGCAGCCATGACCGCGCTCTACTGGATCGCGCTGCTGATCACCCTGGGCCTGCTCGGCTATTTGCTCTACGCGATGCTCAAAGCGGAGAACTTCTAGACATGACCGCCTCGGGTTGGCTGCAGCTCGCGATCTACGTGATCGTGTTGCTGCTGTTGGTTAAGCCTCTGGGCCTCTACATGGCCGGAGTATTCGATGGCACCGGTGCCGTGACGCGCTGGTTCGGCCCGATCGAGCGCGGCGTCTACAGGCTGTGCCGAGTCGACGCCCATGCGTCGATGAGCTGGAAACAGTACGCGCTTGCCATGCTGGCGTTCAACGCCTTCGGCGCGCTCGCGGTGTATGCGCTGCAGCGACTGCAGGCCTACTTACCCTGGAATCCGCAGCAGATGAGCGCCGTCACGGCGGATTCATCCTTTAATACCGCAGTCAGCTTCATCACCAACACCAACTGGCAGGGCTATGGCGGTGAGTCGACCATGAGCTATCTGACGCAGATGCTCGGACTCGGGGTGCAGAACTTCCTGTCCGCGGCGACCGGGATCGCCGTGCTGGTGGCCATGATCCGTGGCTTCACGCTGAAGCAAGCGCAGCAAATCGGCAGCTTCTGGGTCGATCTCACGCGCAGCACGCTGTACGTACTGCTGCCGCTGTCGCTGCTGCTGGCCGTGGTGTTGGCCGGTCAGGGTGTCGTGCAAAGTTTCAAGCCCTATCAGACCGCAGCCCTCGTCAACCCCATCATGGTCGATGAGCCGGTGACCGATGCCGCGGGCAACCCGGTCAAGGATGCGCAAGGCAACGCAGAAACCAAGAGTGTCCGGGTCGACACCCAGACCATTCCGCTCGGCCCCGCAGCCAGCCAGATCGCAATCAAGCAGCTCGGCACCAACGGCGGCGGCTTCTTCAACGTCAACTCGGCGCATCCGTTCGAGAATCCGACCCCGCTGAGCAATTTCCTCGAGGTACTGGCGATTCTGCTGATCCCGGCCGCGCTGTGCTACAGCTTTGGTCGCATGGTTGGCGATACGCGTCAGGGCTGGGCGGTACTCGCGGCCATGCTGGTGCTGTGGATACCGCTGTTGGGACTGACCGCCTGGGCCGAGGGCCGCAGCAATCCGGCGTATCCGGCTGCGGTCGCGCAGACGGCGTCGGCGCAGCAGTCGGGCGGCAACATGGAGGGCAAGGAGACCCGGTTTGGCGTTGCCAATTCGGCGCTCTGGGCTGCCGCCACCACCGCGGCCTCGAACGGCTCGGTCAATGCCATGCACGATTCCTTCACCCCGATTGGCGGTCTGATACCGATGTGGCTGATTCAGCTCGGGGAAGTCATCTTCGGCGGCGTCGGCTCGGGCCTGTACGGCATGCTGGTATTTGCCATCATCGCGGTATTCATCGCCGGTCTCATGGTCGGGCGCACACCGGAGTATCTCGGCAAGAAACTCGAATCGTTCGAGATGAAGATGGCCTCGCTGGTGATCCTGATTCCACCATTCTTCGCCCTGGTGTTTACGGCGATCGCGGTGTCGCTGGCTGCCGGCCGCGCCGGCACGGCCAATCCGGGCGCGCACGGCTTCTCCGAGATTCTGTACGCGTTCTCTTCGGCGGCGGGCAACAACGGCAGCGCGTTCGCCGGCTTATCGGCGAATACGCCCTTCTACAACACGCTGCTCGGCATCGAAATGTGGGTTTCGCGCTACTGGCTCATCGTTCCGGTGCTGGCGATCGCCGGCAGCCTCGCGGCCAAGAAACACGTGCCCGCCGGCGCCGGCACGCTGCCCACGCACACGCCGCTGTTCGTGGTGCTGTTGGCCTCAACGGTCCTGATCGTCGGCGCGCTCGCGTTCTTTCCGGCGCTCGCGCTCGGGCCGATCGTGGAAGAGCTGCAGTTTCTTGGGCATTGATCGGTGCCGCCGCGCTGAGCATGCCCCATCGCACTGATTTGATCCATCGAGGACTTCAATGACTACCGTCGCACGCGCACGTCCGCTGTTCGACCCGCCGCTCGTCAAGGTGGCGATCAAGGACTCCTTCGTCAAGCTGGCGCCCTGGGTGCAGTGGCGCAATCCGGTGATGTTCGTGGTGCTCGTGGGCAGCGTGCTGATCAGCGGGCTGTGGCTAGCGATGCTCGGGGGCGGTCTGACTGGCGAGGGCCAGCCCGGCTTCGTGCTCGCGATTGCGCTGTGGCTGTGGGCGACGCTGTTGTTTGCCAACTTCGCCGAAAGCCTCGCCGAAGGCCGCGGCAAGGCGCAGGCGGCCGCGCTGCGCTCGAGCAAGCGCGACGTGCCTGCGCGCCGTTTTCCGAACGGCCGCACCGACCAATCCTGTGAGACCGTGCCCTCGCGCAATCTGCGGCGCGGCGACATCGTGCTGGTCGAGGCCGGCGACTCGATCCCCGGCGATGGCGAGGTCGTCTGGGGCACTGCCTCGGTGGATGAGAGCGCCATCACGGGCGAGTCTGCACCGGTGATTCGTGAAGCCGGCGGCGATCGCTCGGCCGTCACGGGCGGCACGCGGCTGCTGTCGGACACGCTGCACATCCGCATCACCGCCAACCCCGGCGAGGCCTTCCTCGATCGCATGATCGCAATGGTCGAGGGCGCCAAGCGCCAGCGCACTCCCAATGAGATCGCGCTCGCGATCCTGCTCGCGGGCTTGACGGTGATATTTCTCAAGACCACCGCGACGCTGTTGCCGTTTTCGCTCTACAGCGTGGCCTCAGCCGGCCAGGGCACGCCGATTACGATCACCGTGCTGGTGGCGCTGCTGGTCTGCCTGATACCGACCACCATCGGCGGTCTGCTCTCGGCAATCGGCATCGCCGGCATGGATCGCATGATCCAGGCCAACGTAATCGCGACCTCCGGGCGCGCGGTCGAGGCGGCCGGCGACGTCGACGTGCTGCTGCTGGACAAGACCGGCACGATCACACTCGGCAACCGCCTGGCCTCGCGTTTCATTCCCGCGCCGGGCGTCGCCACCGCCGACCTGGCCAATGCGGCCCAGCTCGCTTCACTCGCCGATGAGACGCCCGAGGGCCGCTCGATCGTCGTGCTCGCCAAGCAGCAGTTCAGCATCCGCGGCCGCGATGTTCAGCAGCTCGGCGCCCGCTTCATTCCCTTCAGCGCGCAGACTCGCATGAGCGGGGTGGACTTCGAGGACCGTCAGATCCGCAAGGGTGCGGCTGACGCGATCAGCCGGTGGGTGGCGGAGCAAGGCGGTGCGCTGCCGCCCGAGGTGCAGAGCGCGGTCGACACCGTGGCGCGTCAGGGGGCCACCCCGCTGGTGGTGGCCGATGGCGCGCGCGCGCTGGGCGTCGTCGAGCTCAAGGACATCGTCAAAGGCGGCATTCGCGAGCGCTTCGCGGAGTTGCGCCGCATGGGCATTCGCACCGTGATGATTACCGGCGATAACAAACTCACCGCCGCGGCGATTGCCGCTGAAGCCGGAGTCGATGACTTTCTCGCCGAGGCCACGCCTGAGGCCAAGCTGAAGTTGATACGCGAGCATCAGCAGCAGGGTCGTCTGGTCGCCATGTGCGGCGATGGCACCAACGATGCCCCGGCGCTGGCCCAGGCCGATGTCGCAGTCGCGATGAACACCGGCACGCAGGCGGCCAAAGAGGCCGGCAACATGGTCGATCTCGACTCCAACCCCACCAAGCTCATCGAGGTGGTCGAGGTCGGCAAGCAGATGCTGATTACACGCGGGTCGCTGACCACCTTCAGCATCGCCAACGATGTCGCGAAATATTTCGCTATCATTCCGGCGGCCTTTGCGACCACCTACCCACAGCTCAATGCGCTCAACATCATGCGGTTGGCCAGTCCTAACAGCGCGATTCTCTCGGCCGTGATCTTCAATGCGCTGATCATCGTCGCGCTGATCCCGCTGGCGCTGCGTGGCGTGCGGTACCGTCCCGTGGGCGCCGAGGCACTGCTGCGGCGCAATCTGCTGATCTACGGCGTGGGCGGGATCATCGTGCCGTTCATTGGCATCAAGGTAATCGACCTGTTACTGGTCGTGCTACGTCTGGTCTGAAGGGTACTGCCATGTCCAAAATCCTGTTGCCATCGTTGCTGACACTGCTGGTGTTCAGCGTGCTGACCGGCATCGTCTATCCGCTGGTTGTCACCGGCATCGCAGCCGTGTGTTGCGCGCATTCCGCCGGGGGTTCCTTGATTCTGCAGGGCGATCGCCTGGTCGGATCGGCGCTGCTGGGGCAGCCGTTCGAGGACCCCAAGTACTTCTGGTCGCGTCCGTCGGCCACCACGCCGCAGCCCTACAACGGCGCCTCCTCGACCGGGTCGAATCTGGGGCCGACCAACCCGGCGCAGATCGACGCCGTGAAGATGCGCATCGCGACGCTGCAACAGGCAGACCCCGATGACAAGCTGCCGGTGCCGGTCGATCTCGTCACGGCCTCCGCCAGCGGCCTGGATCCGCACATCAGCCCCGCGGGCGCCGAATATCAGGTAACGCGCGTGGCCCGCGCGCGCGGTATCGATCCGGACCGGCTCCGCGGCCTGATCGCCGCGCATACGCAATCGCGTCAGTGGGGGGTCTTCGGCGAGCCTCGCGTCAATGTGCTGGAGCTCAACCTCGCACTGGATGGACTTCACTGAGTTCGATCGAACGGGCCGGCGCATTGCAGCCGCAGCACCAACGGGTATAGTGATCGCTCAAGCTCTTTAGGCCCGTTGCCCGCAAACTGATCAGGGATGAACGATAACCGGCCCGATCCGGACCTGTTGCTCGCCCAGGTGCAGCAAACCGCGGCGCGCGCGCGGCGCGGGCGCCTGACTATTTTCTTTGGCGCCAATGCCGGCGTCGGCAAGACCTACTCGATGCTCGAGGCGGCGCAGCGGCGGCGCGCGGAAGGGCTGGATGTCGTGGTCGGCTACGTCGAGCTGCACGGCCGTCAGGAGACCGAACGACTGCTCGTCGGGCTCGAACAGCTGCCGCCGCTGATCATGAATTTCGGCACCACGACGCGCCGCGAATTCGATCTCGACGGAGCGCTGGCGCGCAAGCCCAGCCTGCTACTGGTCGACGAACTCGCCCACACCAACATCAGCGGCGGTGATCCACCGCCACGCCACGAGAAGCGTTGGCAGGACATCGACGAGCTGCTCGATGCGGGCATCGAGGTCTACACGACCGTCAACGTTCAGCATCTGGAATCCCTGAGCGACGTCGTGTGGCAGATCACCGGCGTGCGGCAGCTCGAGACCCTGCCTGATCGCGTGTTCGATGAGGCCGACGAGGTCAAGCTGGTCGACATACCGCCCGATGAGCTGCTGCAGCGCCTGCGCGAAGGCCGGGTCTACATACCGCAACAGGCGCAGCGCGCGCTGGAGAATTTTTTCCGCAAGGGCAATCTGATCGCGCTGCGCGAACTGGCGCTGCGCAAGACCGCAGATCGCGTCGACCTGGCGATGCGCGATTACCGCAAGGAAAAATCCGTGCGCGGTTCCTGGGCCGCGCGCGAGCGCGTGCTGGTGGCGGTGGGCCCGGACTCGCAGGCCGAGCGGCTGGTGCGCGCCGGCAAGCGCACCGCCGATCGGCTCGATGCCGAATGGCTGGTCGTGTTCGTCGAGACGCCGGACCTGCTGCGGCTGTCCGAGCATGAGCGCAATCGCCGCATTGCGATCCTGCGGCTCGCCGAATCGCTCGGAGCCGAAGCCATCACGCTGGGCGGCTCATCGGCTGGGGCCGAGCTGCTCGAATACGCGCACACCCGCAATGTCACGCGCATCCTGGTCGGGACTTCCAATCGCCCCCGCTGGCGGCGCATGTTCCGTCCCTCGACTACCGATCACTTGCTCGAAGCCAGCCGCGACATCGATGTGATGGTGATCGCGCGCAATGTCGTCGCGGATCCGTCGGCCGCCCCTGCGAACGCTCCGGACACCGTGCTGCCGGCCGGTTCCGGCAAGCGGCGCTGGCCGCGCTATCTGCTGGCAGCGCTGTCGACGCTGGCCGCTACCGCCGTCTGCTGGGTGTTCTACGATCTGTTTCCAGGGTTGGGGCAGGCCAATCTGGTGATGATCTATCTGCTCACCACGGCGCTGGTGGCGGTCTATGGCGGCCGCCGCGCCGCGATCCTGAGCTCCGTGCTCGGCGTCGCCGCGTTCGATTTCATGTTTGTGCCGCCACGCTTCACGTTTGCAGTCAGCAGTGTCCAATACTTCATTACCTTCGGGATAATGCTGATCGTCGCGCTGATCATCGGCAATCTCAACGCCAGCGTGCGCCAGCAGGCACGCATCGCCGGTTATCGCGAGCGGCGCACAGCATTGCTCTATGCGATGAGCCGGCACCTGGCGATGGCGCGCGGCCGCGACGAATTGGCCGAGGTGGCGGTACGCCATGTGAGTCAGGTGTTCATGAGCCGCACGGTGCTGCTGTTCGCCGACGAGCAGGGCCACGTAGTCTATCCGCGCGCCAGCCTGCTCGACGTGTCCTATACCGGAGCCGACCTAGGGGTCGCACAGTGGGTATTCGATCATCGCAAGCCCGCAGGTATGGGTACCGATACGCTGAGCGGCTCGGCCGGTCTGTATCTGCCGCTCGCTGGCAGCGAGCGGGCGTTCGGCGTGCTTGCCGTGCTGCCGGAGAATCCGCGGCGCGTGACCCTGCCGGAGCAATATCGTTTGCTTGAGACGTTCGCAGCCCAGATCGGGCTGGCATTGGAGCGAGCCGATTTTGCGGCCCACGCCCAGGCGGCCGAGGTACGGGCCGAGACCGAAGCGATTCGCAATGCCCTGCTGGCGTCGATCTCGCATGATCTGCGCACGCCGCTGGCCACTATCGCGGGCGGCGCCGCCACGCTCGCCGGCAATCTCGATGCGTTGAGCGATGCCGATCGAGGTGCGCTCGCAAGCTCGGTGAGCGAGGAAGCGACGCGCATGAGCGAGCGCATCACCACGCTGCTCGATCTGGTGCGGCTCGAGACCGGCGCCATCCAGCCGCGTTTCGACCTGTACGCGCTCGATGAGCTGGTCGGCTCGGTGCTCCATCGTCTCGAACAACCCCTGCGCCGCCACCGCGTGCGCATCGAGCTGCCCGAATCATTGCCGCTACTGCGCATCGATGGGCGTCTGATCGAGCAGGTGCTCGAGAATCTGCTCGACAACGCCAGTAAGTACACGCCGGCGGGCAGCGAGATCCGCATAAGCGCGCAGGTGCTATCGCGGCAGGTCGAAGTCAGCGTTGAGGACGATGGACCCGGCTTGGCTGTCGCCGATCCCGAGATTCTGTTCGAGAAGTTTCAGCGTGGTGCGCCGGAAGGCGCGGTCGGGGGCATCGGCCTCGGGCTCGCGATCTGCCGCACGATTCTTGCCCTGCACAAGGGGCGCATCTGGGCCGAGAACCGCGCGCCGCACGGCACCGCATTCCGCTTTACGGTGCCGCTGCCGGCGGTCGCGCCGGCAAGGGCGGAGGAAAGGGTGTCGTCCGAGCTCCTGTATTCGCAATGACCCTCGCGAGCCGTGCGGTGCTGGTGGTCGAGGACGAGCCGCAGCTCCGTCGCGTATTGCGCACGCTGCTCGAGCTGGAGAATTTCCGCGTCATCGAGGCCGAGAACGCCGAGCGCGGACTGGTGGAAGCGCGCACGCACAAACCCGACCTGCTGATCGTCGATCTGGGATTGCCGGATCGCGACGGCACCGTGGTGATCACCGGCGTTCGCAGCTGGTCGCGGGTGCCGATCATCGTATTGTCGGCGCGCAGTGACGAATCGGACAAGGTCGCGGCGCTCGAGGCCGGGGCCGACGACTACATCACCAAGCCGTTCGGAGCCCGTGAGCTCAGTGCCCGCGTGCAGGTCGCGCTGCGCCACACCGCCAGCGCCGGCGCCGCCGGCGCCACGCTGCTGATCGGTGTCTGGCGCATCGATCTGAAGGCGCGCACCGCACGCGATGACAGCGGGCGCGAGCTGCGCCTGACGCCGACCGAATACCGCCTGCTCGAGGTGCTCGCGCAGCATATCGGCCTGGTGGTAACGCACCGCGCGCTGCTGCAGCAGGTATGGGGACCGGGAAGCGCGCAGCAGACGCACTATCTGCGCGTTTATATGAAGCAGTTGCGCTCCAAGCTCGAACCCGATCCGACGCGGCCGCGCTGGCTGCTGACAGAGACCGGGGTTGGCTATCGATTGGCGCAGCGCGAGTAAACAGCGCCGTGGGCGAACGGCTTCCCGGGCCCGGCTTTTTGGCCCGAGAAGCGGTGAGCCGATGCCGTTACCCCCAAGTTCCAGACCGTTCGATCCGGTTTCCCTCTAGACTGCGGCACTGAGGTGGCGGCACCCGCCACCACAACGAAGGAGTAGGCGATATGAGTAAGGGAATTGATCGTAAGAAGGAAACCAAGAAAAAACCCGCGATGAACCTCATGCAGAAGAGGGCCGCCAAGGCCGAAAAGAAAAAAAATAAGTAGTGACAGCTGCGATGCTGCACCATGTTCGGACGAGTCACTTCGGCCCGGTTCGACTCGAGCTGATACGCGCCGGCACGCCCGTGAGCGCCAGTGTCTGATCACGCCTGATGAAAATTCCCAAAGGCCTGCAGGCGCTGGTTGACGACGGCAAGGTCGATGTGGTTCTCCGGCAGCTCAAGAGCGGCAAGGAAGCATCGGTCTACATCGTGGGCTGCGGCGATGAGATTCGCTGCGCCAAGGTCTACAAGGACGCCGAGCACCGCGGCTTTCACAAGCTCGCGGCATACCAGGAAGGCCGCAAGGCGCGAGGCAGCCGCGATGCCCGCGCGATGGCCAAGCGCGGCCGCCACGGGCGCAAGATGCGGGATGCGGAATGGACCAACGCCGAGGTAACCGCGCTCTACCGCCTCGCGCACGCCGGCGTGCGCGTACCCGCGCCATACGGCGTCTATGATCGCGTGCTATTGATGGAACTTGTGGTGGATGCGCAGGGCAATCCCGCACCGCGCCTCAATGACGTGGACATGAGCGCGGAGCAGGCGCGGCTGTGGCATGCGTTCACGATCGGGCAGATCGTACGCATGCTCTGTGCCGGCCTGATTCACGGCGACCTGTCTGAATACAACGTGCTGCTGGATGCCAATGGCCCGGTCATTATCGATCTGCCGCAGGCGGTAAACGCCGCAAGCAACAACAATGCGTTCAGCATGCTCGAGCGCGATGTCAATAACGTGCGCGCGGCCTTCGCCCGAGCCGCTCCCGAACTGCTGCAGACGGCCTACGCGCAGGAAATCTGGAAGCTCTATCAGGCCGGTGCGCTGACGCCGGAAACCCCGCTCACCGGCCGCTCTGCCCAGAGGCTGGCCGAGGCGAATCTGGGCGCCGTGCTCGACCAGATCGAGGACGCGCGACGGGAAGCGGCAGCCCGCCAGCGCGGTCGGGAAGAGACGCAGTCCGTCTGAAGTACACCCGCATGACCGAGCTATTGCTCATCGTCAGTGGTTCGATGATCATCAGCGCTTTTTTCTTGCGTTCGCGCCGATCCTGGCGCGGCACGTCGCGCGAGGACTACATTCGCGAGCTAGGGCCGGGGTGCCGGGAAGCCCAGAACATCGCCGGTGTAGGTCTCCACCACTTCGCTGAATGCCGTGCCATCGGGCAATGTCAGGAGGGCTCGATGCTGCAGCACCCTGGGCGGCACGATCAGTTCGCCCGCGCTTTCGCTGGCAGCAACCGGGCTCATTTCCCACCCTTCAGGCAGAGGCAGCCAAAGCAGCTTCGCGAAAATCGTATGGCGCCGGAAATGCAGTGCCTGCACGGCGCGGCCGAATGGCGTGTCCGTGGTGTCGAGCAGCCTGTTCATGTCGGGAGTCAACCGACCGGGCAGGTACCAGTTATCCGCCTCCGACAGCACCACTGCGCCGCAGAGCAATCTCACCCTGCGGTAGCGTACGGGCTCCGCCGCCGTCACGCCCAGCTCGCGGCGCTGCTCCTCGTTAGGCGGCTTGTCGACGCCGGGCACCCGTTCAGCAACGATGCGTGGCGGCGATGCCAGCCGATGGCTACCGCACCATCGCTCCAGCGTCAACGTTGCGCTGTCATGGCTCAGCAGGTCGGCGTTGAGAGTCTGCAACAGCGCTAGCGCCTCGACACGCGCCACGAAGCTGTCGGGCCAATCACGCGCGCGCGCCGCGGTCGCGTCGTCGGCGAAGGCCGTTGAGGCGCAGAGCAGCAAGGCGAAAAGTGTGGCGAAGGCTTTGCCTACATCAACGTTCATCACTCAGGTCCTTCTTTGAGTTGCGCACCGGAGCCTGCGCGCAACCGTAGTAGAATGCTTCCAGGGCATCGGCTATCCGCGGTGTCGGGCTGCGTGCCGCGCGGTACGCGCAACACCCAACGCGAGGCTCATAGCATGATCTACTTCCTGGCGCTGATTCCGGCCACAGCACTGAGCGTCGCCGGCTATGTTGCGCTCTATCTGTCCCAGCGTTCGGAGGGCGGTTTCCGATCGTTTGGCAAATACCTCGGCTTTTGGGCCTTCAGCCTGGCCGGATTGGTGATCCTGGGGGCAATATTCGCGGCGGCTCATGGCGACCATCATGGCGCGATGATGCGCGCGCGATCGGCACACGGCATGATGCACGGTCCCTGGCCAGGCGGTCCGCGGTTCTACGGCCGCGGCTCCGGCGAGCCGCCGGATGCCTGGCAGCCGGGCGAAGCAGCGGCCGGTGGCGCTGCGCCGCCCCCGGCCGGTGCGCCGCAGCCCTCGGCTCCGCCGAGTCCCGCACCCGCTCCGGCGCGATAGTGCCGAGACGGCGGCCCATGCCGCCGGCTACTGCCGCCGGCCGCCGGCGTTTCAGGCAGCGATACCGTACTGCTTGAGCAGCGCCGCGACTTGCGGCTTGCGGCCGCGAAACTCCACGAAGGCCTCGAGCGCATCGCGGCTGCCGCCGCGCGAGAGAATACTGTCGAGAAAGCGTCGCGCCGTGGCGCGATCGAATGCCCCGCGCTCGATAAAGGCAGCAAAGGCGTCCGCCGCCAGCACTTCCGCCCACTTGTAGCTGTAATAGCCGGCAGCGTAGCCGCCCGAAAAGATATGGCCGAAGCCGTGCGGGTAGCGATTCCACTCCGGTACCGGCACCACGGCAACTTCATGCCGCACCTCATTGAGGATCTCGTACACGCGGCCGCCGCGTGCCGGATCATATTCGGCGTGCAGGCGCATATCGAATAGCGCGAACTCCACCTGCCGCAAGGTGTGCAGCCCGGCCTGGAAGCTGCGGGTCGCGATCAGCTGGTGCTGCTTTTCGGCCGGGATCGGCCCGCGATCGCGCACATGTGCCGAGATGCGATTGAGCACCTCGCTCTGCCAGGCATAGTTCTCCATGAACTGGCTAGGCAATTCGACCGCGTCCCAGGAGACGCCGTTGATGCCGGCGAGGCTCGGGTAGTTCACGCGTGTGAGCATGTGGTGCAGGCCATGCCCGAATTCGTGGAACAGTGTCACGACATCATCGTGCGTGAGCTGCGCCGGTCGATGGTCGCTGGGCGGCATCGAATTGCACACCAGGTAGGCCACTGGAAGAATCGTGCGCCCGTTCAGAGCCTTGCGGCCGACGCAGTCATCCATCCAGGCGCCGCTGCGCTTGTGCGGTCGGGCATAAGCGTCGAGGTAGAAGCTGGCTACCGGTGTGTCCGCGGGCGTCTGCACCTCGAAGTAGCGAACATCCGGGTGCCACACCGGCACACCGGTGCGCTCGCGGATGCGCACATCGAACAATTTCTCCGCCACTTCGAACAAGCCCTCGAGCACGCGCGGCAGCGGCAGGTAGTCGCGCAACTCTTCCTGCGTCACGGAATAGCGGCTCTGCTGCAGCCGCTCCGAGTAGAACGTGACATCCCAAGCGTTGAGCTTGCGGCCCGCGAACTGTTCGAGTTCGGCGAATTCCGCGGCGCCGGCCGGCTTGGCCGTGCGCACGAGCTCGCGCAAAAAGCCGATCACCTCGGGAACCGTGCGTGCCATGCGGTTCGCGAGCGCGTAGTCCGCGTAGCTGCTGAAATCCACCAGCTGCGCGGCTTCATGCCGCAGCCGCAGAATATCGTTCATCACCGCAGTGTTGTCGAAGTTGCAGGCGCCCGGCCCCTGATCGGAGGCGCGCGTCGACCAGGCTTCGTAGAAAACGCGGCGCAATGGCTCGGATTCGGCGTCAGTCACTACCGCGACATAGCTTGGCTGATCCAGACCAAACAGCCAGCCGTCCACACCCTTCTCCTGCGCCCGCCGTCGCGCCTGCTCGACAATGGCGTCGTTGATGCCGGCGAGCTCAACGCGGTCGCTGACATGGTGCGACCAGGCATTGGTGGCATCGAGCACGTTCTCCTCGAACTTCGCCGACAGCCGCGACAGCTCCGTCATGACGGCCTTGAAGCGCGCCTTCCGCGGAGCATCCAGGGCGACTCCCGCCAAACGAAAATCGCGCAGCGCATGCTCGATCACTTCGCGCTGCACCGCATCGAGCGTGGCGCCCTCACGCTCGGCGATCTGCGCGTAAGCGCGATAGAGCCGTTCGCTTTGCGCCAGGTCGGTGTGGTATTCGGACAGCATCGGCAGGCAGGCGTTATATGCCGCCCGCAACTGCTCCGAGTTCATGACCGCGTTCAAGTGCCCGATCGGCGACCAGACGCTGCTCAGCCGATGCCGCAGCTCCTCGAGCGGCTCCACCACCGTTTCGAAACTCGGATCCGGTGCCGTCTCGATCTGCGCCACCCGGACGCGCTGCTCCGCGAGCAGGCGCGAGATAGCCGGTTCCACGTGCTCCGGGCGGATGGCGTCGAAACGCGGCAGCGACGAGTCTTCGAGTAGCGGATTATCGGGGGCGGCGGCAGACATCTATTGCAACCTCGGCATGGCAGGCGGGCATTTTAGCCATGAGCGGCCCGTGTAACATGGCCAAAAGTGCAAGATTGATCAAACATCCGAGGTTCCACGCCATGGCATCCGACTATGACTTGATCGTGATCGGCGGCGGCAGCGGCGGGCTGGCCTGTGCCCAGCGCGCCGCCGAATACGGTGCACGGGCGCTGGTGGTCGAAATGGGTCGCCTGGGAGGCACCTGTGTGAACGTCGGCTGCGTGCCGAAGAAGGTCATGTGGAATGCCGGCGAGCTCGCTCACGGCCTGCGCGACGCGGCCGGCTATGGCTTCGATATTACGCTGTGCCGCCATGACTGGGGACTGCTTAAGCAGATGCGCGACGAGTTCATCGCCCGTATCAACGCCATCTACGAGCGCAACCTGGCCAAGCGGCAGGTGGAGCTGCTGCGCGGCCATGCGCGGCTGCTGACAGCGCAGTCCCTACAGGTTGGCGAGCAAGTGCTCTCGGCCGGCACCGTTGTGCTCGCAACCGGCGGCCGCCCCATCATGCCGAGGCTGCCCGGGGTGGAACTCGGCATCACCTCGGACGGCTTTTTCGAGCTCGGCGCGCGCCCTGACAGCGTGGCCGTGGTCGGCGGCGGCTATGTCGCCGCCGAACTCAGCGGGATCTTCTCGGCTCTGGGTTCGCGCACCACGGTGGTGTTGCGACAAGAGCGCATCCTGCGGCACTTCGATGCGTCGCTCGGCGACTCGCTGATGGAGATCATGCGCGACGAAGGCGTCGACATCGCGACCGGCGCGGTGCCGAAGTCGCTATCGCGCAATGCCGCGGGGCTGCTCGAGCTAAGCGTCGGAGACGGCCGCGTGCTCGGACAGTTCGATGCTCTCATCTGGGCAGTGGGCCGCACACCCGCGACCAGCGGCCTCGGATTGGAGTCGTTGGGGCTTGCCCTCGATTCGAAGGGACACGTCATCACCGACGATTTGCAGCAGACCAATCTGGAACACGTCTACGCCATTGGCGACGTCACCCCCCGAGCCGCTCTGACGCCGGTGGCGATTGCGGCCGGGCGGCGGCTGGCGGATCGCCTGTTCGGCGGACAAAAGGGGCGAAAGGTTGATTATGAGAATATTCCCTCGGTGGTGTTCAGCCATCCGCCGATTGGCACCGTGGGTTTGGGCGAGGACGATGCTCGGGCGCGCTACGGCGACGCGGTCAAGGTATTCACCTCAACTTTCATGCCGATGTATCACGCGCTCACACCCCGCAAGCCGCGCGAGCACATGAAGATGATCACCGTAGGGCCGACGCAAAAAATCGTGGGCATTCACATCATCGGCGAGGGCGCGGATGAGATGCTGCAGGGCTTCGCCGTGGCGCTGCGCATGGGCGCGACCAAGCGCGACTTCGACGACACGATCGCGATTCATCCGACCAGCGCCGAAGAGATGCTGACAATGCGCTAGCTGCTTCGCTTCAAGTCTGCTGCTCGCCCGACAGTTCGATGATCTGCCCCGAGCCGGCGACCTTGGAGTTCAAGTGCTTCGGATGCGTGTGCAGACGAACATCACCGGAACCCGCGATGAAAATCTCGGCATCGTCGATCGGCGCGATGTCGGCATCGCCGCTGCGGCGGTACAGAGCTGCCGTCAGCCCGGCGATGCTGGCCGCGAACAGCACCATCCCCATGAAGAACGCAAACAGGCCAAACGCGATCAGCAGCGGCAGCAGAATGAAAATATCCACTGCGAGCATGCCGCCCAGGCTCACCATGGCACCCTCATCGCCGTGGCACGACCGGCACCATAAACGCCGCCGCCCGGCCAGCCCTTGCGTTCGAGCACCATCACCTTCTTGCCCGCCTTGGCAAGCTACGCCGCGACTACCGGACCCTTGTGTCCTGCGCCCATGGCGACGACGTCGAACGCGTGACTCGACTCAAGGCTGCGCGGCCGACGGCAGTGAGGTGTTGGCAGCCATCTGCGACAGCGCATCGCCGGTGGCCTGCTCGAAGGCCGCGACCACCGCCTGCATGCGATCAGTGTCGGCCTTGACCTGGCTCTCGGCGGTGAAGCTGACAATGACGTCGCGATTACCGCGCTTTCCTAGAGTACAGACCAGCGCCACATGAACCGTCGGCGGCCCGGTACCGGTGTATTCGGCCTCGAAGTGGCGCAATTCCAGACTGAGGACGTACTCGGAGGGAAACGGTCCGGCGTCCGACTCCACCATCGCAAACTTTTTCGATCCACGCAAAGCGTCGATCGCCAGCGTCTGCAGCATGCTCGGTGCGGCTGCGGCCCAACGCGCGGCACTGTAGTAGTCGAATCGCTCGCCGGAGCGCAGCACGACGATGCTGTCGGTCGTCAGCCCAGCGGCTGCCTGCGGCGGCGTGACCTGAACCGTACCGGCGGCCGGTATGGTCGCGACCGCCGCCGCCAACGTCGGCCGCAGCACGTAGACTTGCGCTGTCGGCAGGTCGCTCTTCAAGCCACCGCTGCAGCCGGCCAGCAGCAGCAACGTCGATGTCATCGCTGCCGCCGAGCGCTGCATCCTCGATTGCCCCCGTCGCGCGAACTTCATGGCGGTATCACCACGCCACTGGCCCCCGGTTGGTAGATAAGCTGTGAAGGATTGTCGCGCAGACTGCGCGATAGATCGCGTATCTCCTGCGCCGCCTCCCGGCTGTCGTGCAGCAATGACTCGATCTGCGGCAGGCCGCGGCGCACGAAGCCGCTGAACTGATCGCGATTTTCGGTTACGAAGGCGTCGACATTGCCGGTGGCACGCTCGAGGTTCTCGCTGGTCGCGCGCAGCTTCTGTACGGCGGCGACGAAATCGACGCTCGCTGTCCGCGTGGCGACATGAATTTCGCCGACCACCTGGTGCGCATCGTTGATGGTCGAGCGCAGGTCAGTCACCAAGCCGTCGAGATTGCTGGTGCTGTGTGGCAACACGGCCGCGGCCTTGTCGAGATTAGCCACCAGAAGCTCGATGCCCGCGATATTCTTGTCCGACAGGATGCGGGTGGAGCGAGCGACCAATTCATTCAGCCGCGCCGTCAGCTGCGGCAGACCGCTCAGAAACAGATCGAAGTCCGAATGCGCCGAACGGATCACCTGATAGCGCTCGCTCGGGACCCCGGCCAGAATGCGCCGTCCGGCGTCGTCGGTGCGTTGCTGCTGCAGATCGATGTACAGCAGGCCGGTGACGCCCTGCAGCGACAGTTGCGCCAGGGTGCGCTCCGAGATCGGTGTGGTCGCATCGATGTCGGCGATTACCTGCACACGATTGGCGGCGCGTGGATCGATGCGGATGCGTATGACGCGGCCGACGTCGACGCCCAGATAGCGCACCGGGCCGCCTTCCGAGAGTCCGCTGACGCTGCCGTCGAAATAGATCTCGTAGCGCACGTAAAAGCGGTGCTCAATGCTGGCGGAGTACCAGTAGACGAACAGGAATCCCATCACCACCACCAGCAGCACGAAGCTGCCGACCGCCAGGTAGTTCGCTTCACGCTCCATGCTGTCTCCGGCGCTCGCGCGCACGCTCGCCCTGGAAATAGGCCTTTATCCAGGGGTTCGGGTTGTGCACGATAGCCTCGAGCGTGTCGCTGATCATCCGGCCGTCGATGATGACGCCTACCCGGCTGCAGGTGCGATAGATGGTATCCAGATCGTGCGTAATCATCACTACCGTGAGCTTCAGTTCGCGCTGCAGGTAAATCACCAAATCATCGACTGCCGCTGCACTGATCGGGTCCAGGCCGGAAGTCGGCTCGTCGAGGAACAGCAGCAGTGGATCGAGCGCGAGCGCGCGCGCCAGCGCCGCGCGCTTGATCATGCCACCGGAAAGTTGCGCTGGATACTTGCTTGCGGCCTCGGTAGGCAGCCCGACCAGCTGCACCCTGAGCAAGGCGAGCTCATCGAGCGCTCGCGGTGTGAGACGCAGATGCTCGAGCATCGGCAGCTGTACGTTCTGACGTACATTGAGCGAGCTGAATAACGCGCCCTGCTGGAAGGTCACGCCGTAGCTGGCCTTCAAGGCATAAAGTTCCGCCGCGCTCATGCTCCCCAGCTCGCGGCCGAGAAAACGTACGCTGCCGGCATCGGGCTTGCGCAGACCCAGAATGGTACGCAGCAGCACCGACTTGCCGGAGCCCGAGCCGCCGATGATGCCGAACACCTCACCCTCGTAGACCTGCATATCGATGCCATTGTGCACGATCTGCGCGCCGAAGCGGTTGACCACACCCTGCACCTCCAGCAGCGTGCGCATCAGACATCGATCTCCATGAACAGCACCGCAAAAAACGCATCGACGAGTATCACGAAAAAGATCGACTGCACCACCGCGAGAGTCGTCAGGCGCCCCAGATCGCGTGAAGAGCCGCGCACCTGCATGCCGCAATAACAGCCGGAAATCGCGATCAGGCAGGCGAACACCGGCGCCTTGATTATGCCGACCCAGAAAGTGGTGCTGGCGATAGCGCTCTGAGCCCGGTGCAGATACTGCACCAGCGGCATGTCGAGCAGGACATGGCACAGCAGGCCGCCGCCGACCAGGCCGATGATGTCCGCCACCAGGGTGAGCAGCGGCAGCGCGATCACCAGGCCGAGCAGCCGCGGCAGCACCAGCACCTCGACAGGATCGACGCCGATGGCGGACAGCGCATCGACCTCCTCGTTGAGCTGCATGGCGCCGATCTCGGCGGCGAATGCGCTGCCGGAGCGGCCGGCGACGATGATCGCCGTCAGCAGCACGCCGAGCTCGCGCAGTACCCCGACCGTCACCAGATCGACCACGTAAATGTCGGCGCCGAATTTGCGCAGCTGCTGCGCACCCATATAGGCAAGGATCACGCTGATCAGAAAAGCGATCAGCGACACGATCGGAACAGCGGTGTAGCCGGTATCGTAGATATGGCGCGCAATCGACACCGGCCGCAGCCGCAGGGTCAAGAATGCGCGCACAAAGGCGACGCTGATCCGCCCCAGGAAGGTCAGACCGCCGGCCATGCTTTCCAAGCCACGCACCGCGTGCCGGCCAAGGCCCTCGACCGCCTGGGCCGGATCGAGCCACTCGATACCGTGGGTCTGGGCCGTAATCTCGCCGGTCTTACAGCGTTCCACCAGGGCCAGCGTCGAGGGTTCGGAGCCCTGGAATTGAATCGCCACGCCGACGGCGCGCGCCCGATCCAGGAAATCGCGCAGCAGCCAGGCTCCGGTCAGATCGAACTGTGCCTGCCCGGTGGCGATGTTGACCCGGCGCAAACCGGCAAAATTGACCGTCTCGAGCTCGGCCTCGATGTCGCCGAACCGCAGCGCGCGCCACTCGCCGCTGAGCTCCAGACTCAGCTCATCCGCATCGCGCCGCGCTGTGAGGTACATGCGGCGGTGCCGGACTCAAGCGAGGGTCTTATGCGTGCCATCGCACAGCGGCGACTTGGCCGAGTGCTTGCAGGCGCAGAAGTAGACGCGGCCACTGCGCTCGGCCACGTACTCCACTGGCGTGAAGCCGCTGCCCTTATGCGCGCCGCTGCAGAACGGTTGCCTGGTCGATAGGCCGCAGCTGCACCAGTAATAGCTCCTGCCTGCCTCGACATCCACGGCGATCGGCGCACGCGCGGCCACGGTCGGCTGAGTCATGAAAGCTCCATGCGGTAGCGAACATCATGACTGCCGATGCTAACAGCGTTGGCGTGCGGACGTCAGCGCTTGCTATGCAAATAGGCCTCGAGGAACCACCGGTACTTGTCGGCATCGCGCGAAACGCCGGTGTACAGGTCGGCCGTGTCGGCATCGCCGAGTTTGTCCGAAAAGCAGGATCGCCGCGCGTATCTTCTTGCCAAGGTCCGCCAGACGGTCTGGACAGCGCCTCCAGGTGTTCCACGCCGTCGCGCTGATGTGCTGCGGATAGAGAGCCCAGCGAACCGGCGCGCAGCTGCTGCGCCTGCGTGCAATTGTGCACCAGCCTCTCGAGTCCTCACCAATCGCCTGATCGCATCGACTCGATCGCCACCGTCTATGGCCGCAGTATCTGTCGGCGCGTCAGGAATCGTCGCCGAAGCGTCGCCGACGGATCGCCACGGCGATCATCAATGTCGCCGCCAACAATCCCCACCACAGGCGCTGGCTGGCGAGCAGGTGGAGAGGGTCCAGCAGCTGGGTCGTGAGGCTGAGCTGGCCGCCGCCGCTATCGGGCGGTGAAATGAAATTGCCAATGACGACGGCGCTCCGCGCGTCGACACGGTAGGCCAGATGCAGCAGTTCGGTGAAGCCGCCGTCCACGATCCGGCCGATGTAGTCGGTACCAAACACCATGTGTTCGAAAATCACCAGCAGCGCCGGCGGAATAAACGCCCAGGCGTAGGGCGAACGGCGGGCCCAGACCGAGATCAGCATCAGGTAGGCGGCAAAGGGTGCGTACCAGAACAGCGCCGCGATGAGGCCATAGAGCATGGTGCCCTGCATCCGCAGCCACGCCAGCGTGTTCCACGGTGAAACACTCATGCCGTTGATGACCGGGCCGTGATTGCGCAACACCAGGATGGCGCTGGCCAGCAGGCTGCTGGCGGCGGCGAATCCATAGGTGCCGAGAGGGACGATCACCAGTCCGACCAGCAGCTTGACGAGCACCGTCCGCGCATCGGACGCGGGCATCGAGCGCCAGAACAGGATGCTGCGGTCGCGGCGTTCAGCATACAGACAGTCGAGCAGGTAGGCCGCCGCCAGGATCGCGGCCGCCAGGTAAAACGGTACCGCCCATCCCAGCAGCATGAGCTCGAACAGCGGCGGCAAGGTTCCCCCGTTCTCGCGCGCTCGCGTATCACCGACTTCGAGTCGGATATGGCCGAATGCGGCGGCGGCGAGCAGCAGCACGATGGCGATCGCCAGCGGCGCCATCCACAGCGCACGGTGCTCCCAGAACTCGCGCCTGATTTGTATCAGCAATGCTTTCATGGCGCTTCCGCCTGCATCTTGGCCGCGAACAGATCGGCGATGCCGGGCGTCCGCAGCTCACCGAGGCCAACGAAGCTGTCCGCCGGCGGATTCTCGAATAGCATGATCGTTCTGCCGAATAGCTCACGCACATAAAATGGCTTGAGCGCGCGCGCCGCTTCGATTTTGCCGGCTGCGACATTGAGCTGCACGAAGCGTTCAGCCAGATCGTTGACCGTCGCATCGAGCACGACACGTCCGCGGTCGATGAACAGCACGTCGGTCAGCAGATTCTCCACCTCTTCGACCTGATGGGTGGTCAGCAGAATCGTGCGCTGCTTGTCGAAGTAGTCGTTGAGCAGGGTGTCGTAGAACCGGCGGCGGTAGATCAGATCGAGTCCGAGGGTCGGTTCATCGAGTACCAGCAACCGAGCGTCGATGGCGAGGATCAACGCCAGATGCAGTTGGGTGACCATGCCTTTTGATAGCTCGCCTATGCGGCTGCCTCGGCGGATATCGGTCGTGGCCAGGACCTCATCGGCGCGCTTGCGGTCGAAGCGCGGATGCACGCCCGCGACATAGTCGATGGCATGCTTGACGCTGAGCCACCGCGGCAACACCGCTGCGTCGGCGATGAAGCAGACTTCGCTCATCAGCGCGTTGCGATCGCGGGAAGGATCGAGGCCGAGCACCCGCACGCTGCCCTGACAGGATGTCAGGCCGAGGATCGCTTTCAGTGCCGTGGTCTTGCCGGCGCCATTGCGGCCGATCAGGCCGACAATGCGGCCCGCTTGCAGGCGAAAGCTGACTCGATTCAGAGCTACGAGGTTGCCATAGCGTTTGCTCAGGTCTTTGGCTTCAATGATCGTGGCCATCGTCATCATCCTTGGTCGCCGCCGGCCGTTCCGCTGGCGCAGGACCTGGCGTCGGCGTGGTCGGCGCTCGCAGCAAATCTTCGATGCCGAGGCCCAGGCGGGCGATGGTCGCGCGCACTTTGGGCCAATCGCTCTCGAGAAAACGCCGGCGCTCGTCGGTGCGCAATGCGGCCGCTGCCCCGGCGCTCACATACATGCCGCGGCCGCGGCGCTTTTCCACCAGCTGCTCATCGACCAGCTGCTGGTAGCCCTTGAGCACGGTGAGCGGGTTGAGCCGGAACTCGGCCGCGACGTTGCGCACCGAGGGCAGCGGATCGCCCTCCTTGAGCACGCCCTCGAGGATCATGGCGACAACGCGATCGCGCAGCTGCCGATAGATCGGCTGGCTGTTGTCCCATTGCGTATCGATATTCACGCGCTTTCACGACCCCGGGGTGGTGGAGCTGCTCAGGGCGCCTGCGCCACGTTTATCCGCCGCGTCGTGTCCCAAGCCGCTTTGGCTGCAGGCGGGGCCGTCGAGGCGGTTTCCATAGTCATGGTGGCCGGCCGAGCTGATGATCACCTAGGCCGTGACGCCGGTGATCCCGCACACGAGGGCGACGCAGATCAATAGCCCCAGGGGCTTGCCGAAGTTCCGATTCTGGATGTTGGCGCTCGTGTCCGATGCTCCTCGAGATTGTGTGGACGCGGCAACGCCCCCTCGTGTACTCCTGATCTAGTGATGTATTGAACAATAACACTATGCATAGGTCAAGGCGCTTCAGCGACCGCCCCGAAAGCTTGCCGGCGTCGAAAGTGTCACTAGAATCAGCGCTCTTTTTCTGGCCGGAGCCCCTATGAAGCCGCCCCTGAACATTGCCATCACCGGCGCCGCCGGCCAAATCGGCTATGCGTTGGCGTTTCGTGTCGCCTCGGGGGCCATGCTCGGTGCCGATCAGCCGGTCAATCTGCATCTGCTGGAAATCCCGCCGGCGCTGCCCACGCTCGGCGGCGTCGTCATGGAGCTCAATGACTGCGCGTTTTCCAACTTGAATAAAGTCAGGGCGACGGACGATGCCCACGCCGCATTCCGCGACTGCCACGTCGCGCTGCTGGTGGGCGCGCGGCCCCGCGGTCCCGGAATGGAGCGCAAAGATCTGCTGCTGGCCAACGCGCAGATCTTTGCCGCGCAGGGCAAGGCACTCGATGCGGTCGCGGACCGTGCGCTGCGCGTGCTGGTGGTCGGCAATCCGGCGAATACCAACGCGCTGATCGCCAGCCGCAACGCACCCGGCCTCAATCGGCGCAATTTCACCGCGATGACGCGCCTCGATCACAACCGCGCGCTGTCGCAACTGGCGGCGAAGACCGCCGCGCACGTCAATGACATCAAGCGCCTGACGATCTGGGGCAATCATTCATCGACGCAGTATCCGGACATCACTCATGCGCTGGTCGGAGGCAAGCCGGCCAAGAGCCTGGTCGACCAGAAATGGATCGAGGAGCATTTCATTCCTACGGTGCAACAGCGCGGCGCCACCGTAATCAAAGCTCGCGGCTCCTCCTCGGCCGCTTCCGCAGCGTCCGCAGCGATCGATCATGTGCGCACCTGGATGCTCGGGACCGCAGACGCTGACTGGACCAGCATGGGCATACCGTCGGACGGCAGCTATGGGATCGAGGAAGGCCTGATCTACTCCTACCCGGTCAGCTGCAGCAACGGCGTGTACCAGATCGTGCAGCGACTCGCGATCGACGATTTCAGCCGCGAGCGCATGGATTTGAGTGCCGCCGAACTGCGCGAAGAGCGCGACGGTGTCCGCGAGTTGCTCGGCGGCTGAAGCGCGCGTGGCGGCGCGCAAGCAGCTATAGTCCTGCAGTCCTGCGCGCGACCCGCTTTATTGCACCAGGGGCGAATCCATGATTGGCGCCATCGTCACCGTGTTTTTCATCGTCGCGGTGCTGTATCTCGCGTACCGGCGCCTGCCGCTGTTCTCCTTCACGATCGCCTTCACGGTATTGCTGGTGGCCTACAGCGTTCTCGGCAATCCCGCCGGACTATGGCAGGGCCTGCTGTGGCTGCTACTGGCGTGCTTCTGGCTGCTGAACCTGCGTCCGCTGCGCATTGCGCTGATCAGCCGGCCGTTCATGAAGACATATCGGCGCCAGTTGCCCTCGATGTCCGACACCGAACGTGACGCGCTGGAGGCCGGCACGGTGTGGTGGGAAGGCGAGCTGTTCACCGGCAATCCCGACTGGCGCAAATTGCACACCGCCCCGGGCCCGCGACTATCGGCCGAGGAGCAGGCCTTTGTCGACGGCCCCTGCGAGACGCTGTGCCGCATGGTCGATGATTTCGACATCACGCACCGGCTCGGCGATCTGCCGCCGGAAGTCTGGCAGTACATAAAATCGCAAGGATTCTTTGCGATGATCATCCCCAAGCGCTACGGTGGCCTGGAGTTCTCAACCTACGCGCATTCCTGCGTGCTGGTCAAACTGGCGGGCCGCAGCGTGACCTGCGCGTCCACGGTCGCGGTCCCTAACTCTCTGGGTCCCGCGGAACTGCTGCTGCACTACGGGACCGAAGAGCAGAAAAGCCATTACCTGCCACGACTGGCGCGCGGCGAGGAAATTCCTTGTTTTGCGCTGACCGGCCCACGGGCCGGCTCGGATGCCGCGGCGATTCCCGATACCGGCGTGGTCTGCCGCGGCCAGTGGCAGGGTCGCGAAGTCATCGGCCTCAAACTCAATTTCTCCAAGCGCTACATCACTCTCGCGCCGGTGGCGACCGTGGTCGGACTGGCGTTTCGGATGTTCGACCCGGAGCATCTGCTCGGCGACAAGGTTGACATCGGCATCACCTGCGCGCTGATACCGCGCGATACACCGGGCATCGAGATCGGGCGGCGCCACCTTCCGCTCAACATTGCGTTTCAGAACGGCCCGGTCCACGGCCACGACGTGTTCGCGCCGCTCGACTGCATCATCGGCGGCCTCAAGATGGCGGGATCCGGCTGGCGCATGCTGGTCGAGCAGCTGTCCGTGGGCCGCTGCATCTCCTTGCCCGCGAACGCCACGGGCGGCGCTCTGGCCGCCATCTTCGCGACCGGTGCCTACGCCCGTGTCCGCCGTCAATTCAGTGCGCCGATCGGCCGCTTCGAGGGCGTCGAGCAGGTGATCGCGCGCATGGTCGGCCTGGGCTACATCATGGACGCGGCGCGTAGCGTGACGACGGCGGCGATCGACAACGGCGAGAAACCCGCGGTGCCGGCCGCGATCCTGAAATATCACGTTACCGAGATGGGACGGCGCGTCGGCAACGACGCCATGGATGTCCAGGGCGGCAAAGGCATCATGCTCGGGCCGAACAACTATCTAGGCCGCGGCTATCAATCGATTCCGATCGCGATCACGGTCGAGGGCGCCAACATCCTCACGCGCAGCCTGATCATCTTTGGCCAGGGCGCCATCCGCTGCCATCCATTCGTGCTGCGCGAAATGAACGCGGTGTGGGACCAGGATCACAAGCATGGGGTGTCCGAATTCGATCGCGCGCTGTTCGGCCACATTGGTTTCACGATTTCCAACGCCGCGCGTTCTTTCCTGATGGCCTTGAGTCTCGCGCGCTTCGAGCGCGTGCCCGAATCGGGGCCGACACGGCGCTACTACCAGCACATCGAGCGCTTCAGTGCCTCGTTTGCCTTCGCCACCGATGTCGCGATGCTGGCATTGGGCGGCTACCTCAAGAAGAAGGAGACCATATCGGCGCGCCTCGGCGATGTGCTGTCGGCAATGTACCTGGCCTCGATGGTGCTCAAGCACCACGAGAATGAGGGACAGCCGGCGGAAGAGCTGCCGATCGTCGAATGGGCGTGCCGCGAGCTGCTTTATCAGGCGCAGGAACAGCTGCACAGCGTGCTGCGCAATTTCCCCAACCGCACCCTTGCCGGCATGATGCGGCTGCTGGTGTTCCCGCGCGGCCTGACGTATTTCGCTCCGGCCGACCGGCTCGGACGCAGCGTCGCCGAGCTGGTACTCAAGAACACCGCCACCCGGGCGCGGCTGAGCCGCCTCGTCTACCGCACCGCAGAGCCTGGCAACCCGCTCGGTGCGCTGCAGCAGGTGCTCGAGCTCGCCGACGTGGCGGAGCCGCTGGAGAGGAAATTGCGGGTCGAGGGACAGAAGACCGGCCGCCTGACAGCGCTCGATCTGCCCGGTCAGATCCAACAGGCGCGCGCGCTCGGCATTCTGTCCGACACCGAAGCGCAACTGCTTGCCGACTATGACCGCCGCGTCATGCAGATCATCGATGTCGATGATTTCGCGCCCCATGAGCTTGGGCTAGCCGCGGCCAGAACATTTCCGCGCGCCATCACTCCAACCATCGAAGGAGGTCGACCATGCGCGTACTGACCGTCTTGCTTGCTCGGGACTGCACCGCCGGCCGATCTGCCGCAGCCGCTGCCGGTGAGTGACAACATCCGCCATTTCGGCAAGGGTCAGAGGCAAGCCACGCTGGGCTTGCCGCCGGTCAAGCACACGCTGCAGTTACTGTTTGCCGATTTCACGCACACGCCGTTCACGCCCAACGTGGCCTCGACCAGGATCAGGATTACGGTGACGAAGTGACGGCGATATTCACGAGTTGATGCCGCACAAATGTACCTGGCCTTTTTTGGAATTGCGGAAAAACCGTTTGCGATCACCCCGGATCCGCGCTACCTGTATCTGAGCGCGCGGCACGCGGATGCGCTCGCGCATCTGGTCTACGGCATCAACGAGGCGGGCGGTTTCATCCAGCTCACCGGCGAGGTCGGTACCGGCAAGACCACGACCATCCGTTCGCTGCTGGCGCGAGCCCCGAAGAACGCCGAGATCGCGCTGATTCTGAATCCACGGTTGTCCGCGCGCGAGTTCCTGCTGGCGCTGTGCGAGGAACTGGGCCTGGGTGCGGACGACAGCGCCGCGGGCAATACCAAGGAACTGGTGGACCTGCTGAATCGCTATCTGCTGCGGGCGCACGCGCAGGGACGCCGTGTCGTGCTGATTGTCGATGAAGCGCAGAACCTCGCCCCGGAGGTTCTCGAATACATCCGCCTGCTCACGAATCTAGAGACCGAAACCCAGAAGCTGCTGCAGATCATCCTCATCGGCCAACCGGAGCTGCGCAAACTGCTCGCGCGCGAGGATCTGCGACAGCTCGCGCAGCGCATCACCGGCCGTTATCACCTCGATCCGCTGTCGCGCCAGGAGACCGCGGCCTACGTGCGGCATCGAATGCGCGTCGCCGGTGCGACCGCCGAGTTCTTCACCCGCGGCGCATTGCGCGAGGTCTACAACGTGAGCCGTGGCATTCCGCGCGTCATCAATATCATCTGCGATCGGGCGCTGCTGGGCGCCTACACCCAGGATCTGCACCAGGTGCCCGCCGCCCTGGTGCGCCGCGCCGGCGCCGAAGTCTTTGATCAGGAGCTCTCTCCCCGCTGGATGCCGCTACTGGTCGGCGGCCTGGCGGTCGCGGTGCTGGTCGGCAGCGCCGCACTGCTATGGCGCCATGCCCCGGCCCGACTGATTCCTGGCCGCTCGGGCACCAACGCCACGACGGCACCGCTTGCCACCGAGCCGCCTGCTGCGGCCGCACCGGCGGCGGCAACTGCGGCCGTGGGCGCGCCCGCGGCCGCACCCGCTGTCTCGCCTGCGGACACGTCCGCCGGGGTGCCGATCGCCGCGCCGACGCCGGCGGCGCCCGGATCAGCAGCCGCAGGGCCAACGCCGGCCACCACGGCACCGGCGCCCACGTTTCTGCAGTTGCTGGGGATGAACCGCAGCAGCACCGACCCCGATACCGCGTTCGCGCAGCTGCTCGGCCTTTGGCAGGCGACTTACAGCCCCGGCAAGACCGATGGCTGCAGCCAGGCCCTGGCGCAGGGTCTGCGGTGCCTGATGCAGCGCGGTTCGCTGGCACAGTTGCGTATGCTCAACCGACCCGCCATCCTGATGCTCAGCGACGACGTGGGGACGGCCAGTCAGGTCGTGCTGCGCGCGCTCGGGGACGATACGGCGCAATTGCAGATCGGTAGCCAAAGCGCGACCGTCAGTGTCGCGGAACTTACTCGCTACTGGTTCGGCGACTTCGTGCTGCTGTGGCGTCCCGGCGGCAAGGACGTTCGCGACTTGAGCGCCGGAATGCGCGGCGCACCGGTACGACGGCTACGTGAGCAGCTCAATCGCTGGAGCGGCGCCAGCAGCAACGCCTCGACCAGCGATGAATACGATGGGAGCCTGGTGCAGTTGGTCGAACAGTTTCAGCGCGCCAATCGCCTCACGGTCGACGGCATCGCCGGCATCGAGACGCAGGTGGCGCTGGACGCCGTACTGGCGACGCCGGATTCCCCGCTATTGCAGCCGCGAGCGGCACAACAGGCATCCACGCGAGGCGGCTGATGTCCCTCATTCTCGACGCACTCAAGAAGTCCGAGGCCGAACGGCAGCGCCAAAGTGGACCGACCTTGCTCGAGGTGCGCGTTTCCCAGCCGCGGCGCCGCTATCCGCCGTGGGTGATCGCGGTCGGCGCCCTGCTCGGGGTCAACATGCTGCTGCTGCTGGCATTCGTGCTGCACCGGCCCGCGGCCTCACCGGCGGATGGCCCGCAAGCCGGAGCCGCGGCCACCGCGCCCGCTGCCGTCGCCGCGTCAAGCCCGGCTCCGGCCGCCGCGCCGGCGGCGACCTCAAGCTCGCTGCCGGCCAGCGTGGCGCCGGTAGCGGCGGGCGCAGCAATGCCGGCGACGACCCGAGGGCCAGCGGCACCCGGGCTGGATGCCCCGGCATCGATGGTCGGCAGCATCGACACGATGGACCCGGCGCCCAGGACTCTCTCCCAGTCGGAGCCAGCCGGCGACGGGCCGGACGGCGTGCGTAACCCCGCCGACGATAAGCCGGCGGTGCCTGCGGGTCGCGACAGCGCCGGGCTCCAGCGCGACAGTTCTGGCCACTACGCCAACCTTCCGAACTTCGCCGATCTCAGTGGCGACCTGCCGGACCTGCGGCTGGATCTGCATGTCTACGCCGAACACGTCCGCGATCGCTACGCGTTGATCAACATGCACCGGGTCCGCGAGGGTGACGCGTTACCCGAAGGTCCACGGGTACTCGCGATCACTCGCGAGGGCGTCGTGCTCGACTATCGCGGTCAGGAGTTCATGCTCCGTCCGCAGTAGCCAGCTTGGCGTCTTTGAGCAGACTCTGCAGCTCGAACAGCGGATCCGCGGCCTGTTCGGGAGTCGGCGACAGACCGTGGTCGAGCAGCCGCTTGGCCTGCATGTGGTCCTGGACGCGGTTCAATGAGTCGACCGCGATCAGACGGCGCGCCTGGAAATAAAACGCCGAAAACGCCGGTTTCAGCAGATCACCGCGCGTCACCACCTGGTCGTAGCCATGGCTCAAGCCCACCATCTGCAGCTTGATGTCGTACTGATCGGACCAGAACCAGGGTGCGGCGCGAAACGGCCGCTCGCGACCCATGAGAGCCGCCGCAGCCGATTTGGCCTGCTCAACCGCGTTCTGTACCGACTCGAGCCGCAGCAACCGGCCATCGGCCAGGCGGCGCGCGGTGCAGTCACCGGCCGCAGCGATCGACGCATCGCTGGTGCGCGCGCAATCATCGACAATGATGCCGCGGTCGCAGGCCAGCCCGGCGGCAGCGGCCAGCCGGTCATCGGGCACCACGCCGATTGCGACCACGACACAGCCGGCCGCATAGTCCTGGCCATCGGCGGTGCGTACCGCCTCGACCCGGCCGGCGCTTCCCACCAGCTCCGTCACCTGTGCGCCGAACACCAGATCGACACCATGGGCGCGATGCAGACGCTCGAATGCTTCCGAGACGATCGGCGCGGTCACACGCGACATCAGTCGCGGCAGTCCCTCGAGCACTGTCACTTCAGCACCGAGCTTGCGCGCGCTCGCGGCCACTTCCAGGCCGATGAAGCCGCCGCCGATGAGCACCACCGGGCGACCATCGGCGGCACAGCGGCGCAGCGCCGCACTGATAGCGGCCGAGTCGGCGATCGAGCGCAGGCTCAGCACCTGCGCGAGCGATGCGCCTGGCAGCGGCAGTGCGCGCGGCAGCGCTCCGGTCGCGAGCGCGAGCTTGCTGTAGGCGAGCCGCTCACCGTTGGCCAGCTGCAGCTGCGATGAGGCGCGATCGATCGCGCTCACGCGAGTATCGAGCTTGAGTTCGATCCTGCGGCGGCGGAGCGATTCGGCCCCGCGCAGCGATAACGCACTGTGCGCGCCGGGCTCGATCAGCCACTTCTTCGACAGCGGTGGACGCTGGTAGGGCGGGTGCACCTCATTGCCGATCAGCAGCAGCTCGCCCGCAAAGCCTTCCTGGCGCAGCGATTCGCCGATCTGCACGCCGGCCTGGCCCGCGCCGACGATCAGAATTGGTGCCCGGGAATCCACGAACTACCCCGCTTTGCTGTCAGCTCTGCCGGTCTGGAAACTGTACGGTCAGACCGTCAAGCGCCGGTTCGACGATCAACTGACAGGACAGTCGGCTGTTGTGGCGCCGCTCCGCTGCCACATTGCTCAACATCAATTTCTCATCATCTGAGGGCGGCCGGAGTTTGTCCAGCCACTCATCCTGCACGTAACAATGGCAGGTGGCGCAAGCGCAATTGCCGCCGCACTGCGCTTCGATGCCCTCAACTCCGGCGTCCACCGCTCCGCGCATGACGGTGGTACCGGCGTCGAGCACGAGTGTCTGCACGCGCCCGTTGGGCTCAATGTACGTGACTCGCGGCATGCAACCCCTCTGGCCCCAAGGCAGGGCCGCTAGTGTATATCCGGTTGCAATCGCCTCGGACTGCGCCAGGGCCGACGACTTCCTGCGTCATGGCGGCGGCGGCGGCGTCCGGCATCGACATCGACATCCACATCCACATCGAATCAAAAGTACAAATTCCGATGAATTCCATCCATTCCCTCGGTGGCGCGAATCTTTAGTCTGAAGCCTCGGGCTGCGTGCGGCGCGTGCCGCTTCAGGCGGCCGCATCGTCCGGAAAGCCAAGGACCTTGCGATCCATGATTTCGATGACCACGGGCCGCGGGTGTGCTACACGCAAAGCGGCAGGCGCCAGGAGATCGACTGCGAATTCATCGACGGTCGCGATGACTACCATTGGGCGCCTATGCGCGCGAGATCGGCATATCGGCGACCACGCTGCGCACAGCCTGCGTCAGGGTTGCCGGCCGGTCGCCGACTCAGCCGATTCATGCACGGCTGCTCATCGAAGCGCAACGCCCGCTCCGCTACACGGGAATGTCCATCACACAGATCGCCTACTATCTGGATTTCGAGGACTCGGCGTATTTCAGCCGCTTCTTTGCCAAGGGCATGGGCGCCTCGCCACGCAGCTTCAGGCGCCGCACCGGCACAACCTAATGGCAGATAGAGGCTGCCGGTAACCGCAATGCTCTGGTGACAGGGCGGCCGGCGGGAGACGCTCAGCCGGACCCCGGGATCGGCAGCTCTTTGCGATACAGAATCCAGTCCTGCATCGGCCGCGCGCCGAAGCGGCGATAGAAATCGATCGCCGACTCATTCCAGTCCAACACCGCCCATTCCAGCCGGCCGCAGCCGATGTCCCTGGCGCGTTGCTCGAGAGCCGCGAGCAGCGCCAGGCCAATGCCCCTGCCTCGATATGCCGGACGCACGAACAAATCCTCCAGGTACAGTCCGGGGCGGCACAGAAACGTCGAGTAATTGAAGAAGTACAGTGCGAAGCCGGCTGCCTCGCCGTCCCAATCCGCAATCAGCACCTGTGCGAAGCATGGTTCGCCAAACAGGTGTCGACGCAAATCATTGATAGTGCCAACCATCTTGTGGCGCAGCCGCTCGTAGTCTGCCAGCTCGCCGATCAGCTCGAATATGACCGGGACATCCGCCGCTTCGGCGGCACGCAAGCGCAACATCGCCGTTCTCCTGAGAGGTGAGGCGCGTCACATTATCGGTGGCTCGGGACCGAGAGGGTCACAGTTTCGTCGCTGCCGCCCGGGCGCAGCATTGTCCGCATCGACAGACAGCATACAGTCCGTGGGATCAGGCGATATTCTGCCCCAAAGAGTCGAACCACGGAGTCGGATGAAACTGCGAGCTGCCCCATCAGCCCCCACTGCCGCGGAGCATGCCGTCGAGAATGGTCGCACGCGCGCCCTGGCGTCGTCGTCGCAGGTCGCGGCTCGCGCCTCCGAGGCGCCACCGCCGACCGGGGCGACCCGCGCGTCGCCGGTAATCGTCGCGCTGTCAGAGGACCCGAACCTGCTCGAGGCCCTGACGCTCGCCGCCATCGATCAGGCCGCCGTCGTCACCTCCCCGTCAGCGGACCGCTTTGCGGATCAGCTGGTCGCGAATGCGGCGGCCGTGGCCCTGATCGATGCCGCCGCCGCGCCGGCGCCGCTCGATGCGTTCATCGCCACCGTGCATCAGCAGTTCCCGCAGCTGCTGCTGCTGCTCGCTGGACCCGCCTCGCTGCAAAATCAATTCGCCGCGCAGATCGCCGACGGCACCCTCTTTCGCTTTGCTCATAAGCCCGCCTCGGCACAGCGCCTGAAGCTGTTCGTGGACGCGGCACTGCTGCGCCGGCAGACCTTGGTCGATCAGGCCACGCTCGCGTCGCTCCCGGCCGGCAATGCCGCCGTTGGATCGACTGGCCAGAACCGGCCCCCGGGATCCAGCCGCCGCCCGCTGTGGATTGTGGCCTCGATTTTCGCTGCCCTGATCGTCGCCGCCCTGGGCGCTGTGCTGTGGCGCCGGCCGCCGATCCGCTCGGCTCCGACCTCGCTGCGCGCGGCCACGACTACGGCACCGCGCCCGTCCGCTTCGGCCGCGGCGGCAGCGCAGACCGCCCAGGCGGCTCAGGCTGCCGAGGCCGAACGCGACGCGATCGATCGAGCCGCCGCCGAGCGCGCCGAGCGCGACCGCCTCAGCGGCGAAAGTGAGGCCCGCAAAGCCGCGCTTGCCGAGCAGGCCAAGCGCACCGCCATCGCCGCGCGAGTCGAACAGGCGCATGTCTACGTGCAGCTGGCGCAAAAGCGCCTGGCGAGCGGCGCGCTACTCGAGCCCGGGGATGACAGTGCCCACGCCTACGTCCAAGCGGCGATCTCATTGGCGCCGGACGATGCCGACGTGCACGCGGTCGCCGTGGCGTTCGGCCAGGCGCTGATCGCCAGGTTCCGCGCGGCGATGGCCGGTGGCGAGGCGGAAGCAGCCGGGCGCTGGCTGCAGGCCTGTCGAGACTACCGGATCAATGATGCGACGCTGGAACAACTGAGCACGCAGCTCGATACATTACAGCGCGCCCAGACCGCGCATGCCGAGGAATTGCTCGCCTTGCAGCGCGACTTCAACCAGCATCTGGCTCAGGGACAGCTGCTGGAACCCGGTGATGAAAGTGCGCTCGCCACGTACCTCCGGCTCAAGGCGGTGGACCCCGATAATGCGGCGCTGCCGATGATGCTGCACGCGCTGCGCAGCGCGCTCGCCGACGACGTGCAGGCGCGCATCGCGCGCAATGACCTGGACGGCGCGGAACAACGGCTGCATTCCGCGCTGGCCGATGGTCTCGACGGCGAAGAACTCGTCAGCGCGGCCGCTGCACTGGAGCGGGCGCAAGCCGCGGCCGCGCCGCAGGTCATCCCCGAAGCCCAACTGCAGCGCCAGCGCTTCGTGCAACCGGTTTATCCGCCGGCCGCGCTGGCACAGGGTCTGAGCGGCTCGGTGGAGCTCGAATTCACCGTCACGCCTGCCGGCGAAGTCACCGACATTCAGGTGCAGACGGCCGAGCCGCGCGGCGTGTTCGAGCATGCGGCCATTGCCGCGCTGTCGCAGAGCCGCTACCACCCGGTGGAGCGCGACGGCGTTGTAGTCGCACAGCGCGTGCGCATCAGACTGCGATTCAAGCCATGAACCCGCGGCTGCTCATAGTCGCCGCCGAACGCGAGCTGCGCACCTGGCTGCGCCACCATATCGAGATCCTCTGGCCCGACGCGACGGTTGAGGAGATGGAGCCGGCGGAGTTGGAGCCGCGCGCACCGGGCCTGACGACGAAGAATCTGGACCTGATCGTGCTGGGCGCGCAGTGCGGCGACGCGCTCGAGGACCCCGCAACCGGTCTTGAACCGCTGCGCCTGTTCCAGGGCCGCGATGAGATGCCGCCGATCGTCGTCATCGCCTCCGGCGGCAACGAGTTGAGCGCCGTGCGTGCGTTGCGACTGGGCGCCGCTGACTATCTGCCCCGCGCGCTGCTCAATGCGCAGCGGCTGGCGACCGCGCTGCGCCTGGCCCTGCGGGCGCGGCGACGTGCGCCGCAGACGCGCACCCGGCCGGCCAAAGCGCTACCGCGTCGCATCGATCCGGCGCATCTGGACCTACCGCAGTACGCCATTTTGCACAAGCTCGGCGAATCCTCGCGCGCCGCGGTCTACTTCGCCTACAGCATCACCCTCGGCCGCAATGTCGCCCTCAAGATCAGCAAGCCGACCGTCGAGGATGCGAACGAATGCCGCGAGTTCGCGCGCGAATACGCCGCCATCTGCGCGGTGCGGCACCACTCGGTGGTGGAGATATACGATTATGGGTTTCATGCCGGTCGAGAATTCATCGCCATGGAATATTTTCCCTGCGGGGATCTGAAGACGCGCCTGCAACAGCCCATGAGTGTGGCCGAGAGCCTGGGGTACGCGCTGCGCATCTGCGGGGCGTTACGCGTTATACACGCCGCGGGCCTGATTCATCGCGATCTGAAGCCTCCGAACGTGATGCTGCGCGAGGATGGCTCGGTGGTGCTGATCGATTTCGGGCTCGCCAAAGGCCTCGAAACCACCGGCAACAGCACCGCCATCGGCGTATTGCGCGGCTCTCCGTACTACATGAGCCCGGAACAGACGCAAGGCCTACCGCTCGATGCGCGCAGTGATCTGTACAGCGTCGGCGTCATGCTGTTCGAGATGCTGACGGGTAACAAACCATATGTCGGCTACAGCGCCGTGGAAGTCATGCAACAACACGTGCATGGGCCGCGCCCGCGGCTGCCGGCCCAATGCGCGGCGCTCGAACCCCTGCTCGACCAGCTCATGGCCCGCGAGCGCGGCCAGCGTTTCCCCGACGCCGTGACGGCTTACTCCGCACTGATGGCTGCCATCGACAACCTGGCCGCGGAAGCTGTGCCGGCCGGCGCCGAGGCAGGTGGAGCATGAACGATTCTGCCATCCAGGCGATGCCGCAAGCCCTGCTGATTGAGATCGAGACGCTGCGCGATCAGCGCGATCTGTACCGGTCGCTGCTGTTATCCGAACTGGCTCCCCTGGCTGCCTGCATGACGCACTCGCTCGAAACCGTCGAGCGCATCCGCGCGGCGCTGCGCACGTCGACCCGCGACGCTGGCGCGTTTCGCGGCAAGATCGAACGTCTGCAGGACGAACTGTCCGCGCTCAGCGACGCGATGCTCGGCCTACATTTGCCTAGCGTCACCTCGCGAGTGGTCAGCGCCCAGGCGACGCTGCGCGCCATCGAGCTGCGCCAGGATATCAGCGGCAATGATCTGCTCCCGGCCATGGTGACACTCGAGGAACTCTGCAGTCACCTTCTGATTGCCGCCGACTGCGCAGCCGTGCACCTGCCGCCCGCCGACGAGGATAGCGCGGCAGATGAACTCGAAGCCGCGCGGCATCGCGCCCAGCCGAAGTTCATCTCGGCTCTGCAGCAGCTGAGCGATAGATTTGCCACTGAACAGGGCAAGCGCGTGGTTTTGGTGACAATGGGCGTAGAGGACATCCCCGAGCCCTGGATCAGCACGCTGTTCGATTTGCTCGGCCAGCTGCTGCGTAACGCGATCGAGCACGGCATTGAGGCGCCGCCGCAGCGCGCCGAACGGTCCAAGCCGGAAACGGGCACGGTGGTGATCGAGTTCATCGATCGCGGCGCGCAGGGCTTCGATCTCAACATGCAGGACGACGGTGCCGGACTGGATGCCGAACGGATTGCTGAAGTCGCGGTCAGACTGGGCCTACTGAGCGCGGAGGCGGCCAGGGCACTCGATCCGGTGCGACTGGCGAGCGTGATCTTTCAGCCCGGCGTCACGACCGCGAAAAATGCCGGGCGGGGCGGCCTCGGACTGCAAATCGTGCGCGATCACGTTCAACGCCTGGGCGGGCGACTGCAGGTCGCGACCAAGCGCGGCCAGTTCACGCGCTACCGAATTTCCTTTCCGGCACTGTCAGATACCGAGCTTTCCGCCAACCTGCCCGCTTGACACCAAATTGACATGACGCTGCAATGCAGACTCCCGTTGGGGGGCAGTCATGCAGCTCGTTGACACAACTCTTTTTTTCTCGCCGACCAGCGGTGGCGTGAAGCGTTATCTGACCGCCAAGCACGCCTGGCTGGCGGCGCACAGCGCTCACCGCCATTCGATTCTGGTGCCGGGCAAGCAGACGCGCCTCCGGCCCGGCGATATCAGCACGATAGCCGGTGTGCAGCTGCCTTTCACTTTCAACTACCGGCTGCCGCTGTCGCCGAACACCTGGACGCGCATGCTGTTTGCGCTCGAACCCGACCTGATCGAAGTCGGCGACGTTTTTCATCCTGCCTGGTGCGCGGCCCACGTCGCGCGCACGCGCAATATCCCGCTGGTCGCGTTTTGCCATTCTCATCTGGCGCAGGTGCTCGCACGCCGCTTCGGCTCTAGCGTCGAGCGCGGCATCACGCGCTATATGCGCCAGGTGTACGCGCAGTTCGATCTGGTGCTTGCACCCAGCCGCCTGATGTGCGCGTATCTCGCCCAGCTTGGCGTGGCGCACAGCGCCTACCAGCCCCTGGGAGTGGACACCGAGGTATTCTCGCCGGCGCGGCGCACGCTCGATTTGCGCGGGTTGCTCGAGCTGCCGGACGACGCGCGCCTGCTGGTGTTTGCCGGCCGGTTCTCCGAGGAAAAGAACCTGCATGTGCTGCGCGCAGCGATGGCGCTGCTGGGCAAACCCTACCACCTGCTGCTGATCGGCGGCGGCCGTGCCGCACGCCCGAGCCAGAATGTGAGCGTGCTGCCATATCGGCGCGACAGCGTCGAACTCGCCCAATGGCTGGCTTCTGCCGATGCCCTGGTGCACGCGGGCAGCAGCGAAACCTTTGGACTGGTAATAATTGAAGCCATGGCCTGCGGCCGGCCGGTGGTCGGCGTGCGCGCCGGTGCGGTACCGGAGCTGGTCGATGAACGGGTCGGCGAACTGGCCGAACCCGAGAGCGCCGCGAGTGTGGCGCAGGCTATTCGCCGGCTCTACGAGCGCGATCTGGATGCATTGGGCGCGACCGCGCGCGCGCGTACACTGCAGCGCTTCACTTGGTCACACGTGCTGCAGTTGCAGCTGGCGAGCTATGCCGGCGTATTCGGCGGGTCGCGCGAAGCCAGCACCGTGCATCCCACCATGGAGTTTGGCTCGCCACGTCCCTAGGGAGCCGGTTCGAGTACTGCACGTGAAGCGCGGATCGCTACGACGTGCAGTCGTAGATGGTCATGCCGCCGCGTGCATCGCCCACCGCCAGGCGTGCGCCGTCGCGTGAGAACCGCAGCAGCGTACAGTCATCGGTCAGCAGATGCGCATCCTGAGGCTCGTTCGCGGCGCCGATTCGCCATAGCAGCAGCCGCCGGTCGCGTGCCGCCGACACCAGCCAGCTGCCGCTGGGGCGGAAGGCCAGCGCCGTGATGCGCTCCGAATGAGCCTGCAGCTCGATCGGACGCGAGCGTTCCGCGCCCTTGCCGCTGAAATCCCAGACCACCAGCGCATCGCCGGCTGCGGCCGCGAGAAATCGTCCGTTGGCGCTCCACCCGGTCGCGAACACCTTGGCCCCCAGCCGCGGCATTTCCGCCTGAGTGCCGCTCGCGACATACCACAAATGCACGCTGCCATCCTGCATGCCGGCGGCGAGCACGCGGCCGTCGGCATTCCAGCTCGCCGTCAGGCAGGCGCCGCGCCAGGGATAATCGCGCGACTCGAGGCGCGGTTCGAGCCGATGCACGCGCACGCCGCCGTTGCCCGCGGCCGCAATCTCCTCGCTCCTGGGTCGCCATGCGACAGCCGCTATCGCGCCGGCATGGTCTGCAAAACTATGGCGCGCCTGGCCCTGCGAATCGAACAGATGCAGCGCGCGCCCCGTGGCCACCGCGAGCAGTCGACCGTTGTCGGCGAACGCGAGTTGCTCGCTCCATTCCTTGCTGCCGTGGATGGGTTTCGCCTCGAGCGAACGCGCATCCCACAGCAACACGACGCCGTCCTGCCCGGATGAGGCAAACAAACGTCCCGCGGGCTGCCACGCCAATGCCAGCACGCCCCCCTCGTGACGGCCGATTGACTGCGGCTGCTCGCGCGCTGCGGTCGACAGCAGCAGCACGGCACCCTCGCCGCCGGCGACGACGAGGGTCTTGCCGTCGCTGGACCAGGCCGCGTCGACCGGGTAATCGCCGAGATCGATGCGCTCGCGTGGCCGCAGGCGTCCGGGCGCGGCGCTCATGCGACACAGGACTCGAAGCCGGCCTCGAGCTCATCGCGATCGAGATTGCGGCCGATGAAGACCAGTCGGCTGCGCCGCGGTGTGTCCGCGCTCCAGGCCCGCTCGAGCCGGCCATCGAACACCATGTGCACTCCGTGAAATACGTAGCGCCGGCTCTCGCCCTTGAGATTGAGCACGCCCTTCATGCGCAGGATGTCTGCTCCACGACTCTGCAACAGGTACGAGAGCCAGTCGTTGACCTTGCTGGCATCGAGCGGGCGCGGATCCGTGAGTCCGATGGAGCCGACGGCGAGGTCGTGATGATGCGAGCCGAAGTCGCGCTGCTGCAGCGGCGTGGCAGCGTGCAGCTGCAGCCCGAATTCGACCGGCGCATGCTCCGTAAACAGCGCCCAGCATCCGGCCGCGCCAGTCTCGAGCTGGAACTGCGCGCCGTGCTCGAGCTGCAGCCGATAACGCCGCTGCGGACCGAGTACGGCTCCAGGCTGCGCCGCCACCGGCTCGCTCTCGAACATCGCCGTCGCGATCTCGAGCAACGCATCAATAGAGCCAGCTGCCGCGTCCGCGGCGGGCAACATCACCAGATCGACCTGCGCCAGCGCGTACTCATGTTCGTGGTCGGCATCGTGACCGTCATCGTGACCGTCATTGTGGCCGTGATCGTGCCCGTGCTGATGCGAGCCGGTGCGCAGCGCATGGCGCCCCGTCGACAGCGTGTAGAGGCCGGCCCATTCGAACGGACGCGCAGGTTCGAGGAACGCGTTGTCCAGCGCGAGCGCCCGTTCGAGGTCGAAAGCGCCGAGGCTGAGCACACGCTCGAGCGGCACGTCGGCGTTGCGGCTGTGAATTACCGCGGCCGTGGCGCTGATGCCGCGCACGCGTCGCTCGATGCGCTTGAGCGCGGCCGCATCGACCAGGTCGATCTTGTTGAGCAGGATGACGTCGGCAAACGCAATCTGCTCGAGCGCGATCGGACTGTTCTCCAGCTCCTCCTCGACGTGACGAGCATCGACCAGCGTCACGATCGCATCGAGCGAAAAGTGCTCCTTTAATTCCTCGTCGATAAAAAACGTCTGCGCCACAGGCCCCGGATCGGCGAGGCCGGTGGTCTCGATCAGGATCGAATCGAAGCGATCGCGCCGCTTGCGCAGCTGGCTCAGAATCCGGATCAGATCGCCGCGCACCGTGCAACAGATGCAGCCATTGCTGGTCTCGAAGATCTCCTCATCGGCACCGATGACCAGTTCATGGTCGACGCCAACCTCGCCGAATTCATTTTCGATCACGGCGATGCGTTTGCCATGATTCTCGGAAAGGATGCGATTGACCAATGTGGTCTTGCCGGCGCCTAGAAAACCCGTGAGCACGGTCACCGGTATGCGCGCCGTCATGTCGAACCTCGAAATTTCCTGACCAGAGCTTCCGCTCCGGGAATACGCAGTACCGTCAGCAACAGCGACCAGCCGAGCCGCAGGCGCAGCGGCACGCGCGGCGGCGGCACCGCGCCAAAGAAGGCCACCGCCGCATCACGATGCAGCTGCGCACTGCGTGCCTGCAACTCCAGCCGGACCTCCGGGCTCTCGATGCGAAAGCGCCGCGGCGCGACGCCGGCTGCGGGCGCGGGCGCAGGCGCGGCTTCGAGTTCGGCGGCCATCTCGATCACCCTGGCGTCGCGCAGCTCGAGCGGCAGCGCCACCGCGCTGGCGCCGCTGAACAGCACTTCCGTCAAGCCGCAGCGCGACCCCTGCGTGGCGCGGGCGATTCCACGCAGCACCAGGTTGATGGCGCCGTGGGCGGCCTCGCATTGCACCGGACCTGTGAACGCGATCAGCTCGCGCGTGCTCGAGTCGAGCGGTCTCAAGCCGCGGCGTCCAGGTTCCACAGCGTCAGGGGCAGATCGCGCTTGAGCCACATGCCGCAGCCGATCGGCCGGAATGCCGATGACAGCTCGCGCCGGTACCAGCTGCCGGGTCGCAACCCCGGGATACGGTGAGTGCGGGTACGATCGCAGTTCTCGCGCCAGTCTTCGCGCGTGAGCGCGCCGAAATACAGCGCACCTCGGCACAGCCGAGCCAGATTGGCGATCGCCCGTCGCGCCGCTGCCGCCGACAAGTATTGCAGCACGTCGTAGCAGATGACCAGATCGAAGCGCTCCCGGGTGCGGAAGGTTTCGATCGAGCCTTGCAGCCAACCATAGCGCTGGCAAAGATAGTCGCTGAATTCGAGGCCGGTGTAGCTGGCGCGCTTCAGGCCTCGCAACAGCGGCGTACGCAGTAACCCGAGGCCGCAGCCGGCATCCAGGATCTTGGCTACCGGCAAGCCGATATAGTCCACGCAGCCGGTGATCAGCCGTGCACGGGCATGCATCTCGGCTCTCGAAGTCACAGCGGTGCGGCGATTGAAGTAGAACCGCTGGTAATACTCACGGTCGAAAGCCATGCATCGATCCGGCGCAGCCGCTCATGTACTATAGGAGCCCACATTGTACCGGCCGGACGGCACGCCCCGACAGGCTTTGAGACCAGGCCTGCCAGTTAAGATTCCCATGACTACACCGCAAGCAAAATTCACGGTGCGTGGGCGCGCGCCTGCCGTCGGCTTTGTCAGCCTCGGCTGTCCCAAGGCCCTGGTCGACTCCGAGCGGCTGATCACCGAGCTCAAGACCCGCGGCTACGCGATTGCTGCAGGCTATGACGACGCTGATCTGGTGGTGGTCAATACCTGCGGCTTTATCGACGCGGCCATCGATGAGTCGCTGCAGGCGATCGGGGAAGCGATGCAACAGAACGGCCGGGTTCTCGTGACCGGCTGCCTCGGCGCCAATCCGCAGCGCATCCTCGACCGCCACCCCAAAGTCCTGGGGGTCACGGGCCCGCACGCCTACGAGCGCGTGATCGCGGCCGTCAACGAGCATCTGCCGCAGCCGCACGATCCGTTCACCGACCTGGTGCCGCCGCAGGGCATCCGGCTCACTCCACGCCACTACGCCTACCTGAAGATTTCCGAGGGCTGCAACAATCGCTGCAGCTTTTGCATCATTCCGTCGTTGCGCGGCCGACTCGTGAGCCGCCCGCTCGATGATGTCATGCGCGAAGCCGAAGCGCTGGTGCGCGCTGGCGTCAAGGAACTGCTGGTCATCTCGCAGGACACTAGCGCCTATGGCAGCGACATCCGCTATCGCGACGTCAATTGGCGCGGCGAGCCATATGCGACCCAATTCCTCGATCTGGTGCGCGCGCTCGGCGCTCTCGGGGTCTGGGCGCGCCTGCACTACGTATATCCGTACCCTCATGTCGATGCCATCATTCCGCTGATGAGCGAGCACGGCGTGTTGCCGTACCTCGATATCCCGTTCCAGCATGCGAGTCGCGCCGTGCTCAAGCGCATGCGCCGACCGGCGCATGCCGAGGACACCCTGCGTCGGATCCAGTCCTGGCGCGCGCAGCGCCCGGACCTGACGCTGCGCAGCAGCTTTATCGTCGGCTTTCCCGGCGAATCCGCGGCGGAGTTCGAGCAGCTGTTGGCCTGGCTCGATGCCGCCGGGCTCGACCGCGTCGGCTGTTTCAAGTATTCGCCGGTCGAGGGCGCCGCGGCCAATGCCATCGCCGATCCGGTGCCCGATGAGGTCAAAGAGGAGCGCTATCAGCGCTTCATGCTCAAGGCCGGAGAGATCAGTAGCGCGCGCCTGGCGGCGCGCGTCGGACACAAGTGCCGCGTCCTGATCGATGCGATCCAGGACGGCGTCGCGATCGCACGCAGCGCGGGCGATGCGCCGGAGATCGACGGCGTGGTGCGGATTCGCGGCGCCGCCAGATTGAAGGTAGGGGAATTCGCCGCGGTCGAAATCACCGCGGCCGGCACCTACGATCTCGAAGCCAGGCGCAGCGCCGCCTAGTGCCGGCCGGCCTTGGCGGCGGCCGCGGAACTTGCCGCCGATCTCTACCTGGATCGAGGCTACCTCAGCCGGCTGCTCAAGCGCTTCGAGCGCGGTGGTTTGCTTCGGCGCGCCGCGTCGGCCAAAGACGCCAGGCGTCAGCACCTGGCACTCACGGCGCAAGGGCGCAAGGCGTTCGCGCCGCTCGAGCGCCGTTCGCGGCGGCAGGTGCGTCGAATGCTCTCGGCGCTGGAGCCGATGCGGCAGCGGGGCGTGCTCAACGCCATGCAGGCGAATCAGATGAGCTTCGCCGCCCCGCCATCGCCGTATCAGATCCGTTTTCGCAGCCACCGGCCCGGCGACATGGGCTGGGTCATCGCGCACCATGGCGAGCTGTGTGCGTCGCAATTCGGCTGGAATGAACAATTCGAGGCGCTGGTGGCACGGATCGCGGCCGAATTCGTGCAAAAGCTCGGTACCAGCCGCGAACGCTGCTGGATCGCCGCGCGCGCAGGGCAACGGCTCGATTGTGTGTTTCTCGTGGCCGCCGACACCGCCGCACCGCCAAGCTGCGATTACTGCTGGTGGAGCCGGAGGCGCGCGGCGCGGGTCTCGGCCGCGAGCTGATCGCCCGGTGTGTGCAGTTTGCGCGTGAAGCCGGATATCGGCGTGTCCGGCTCTGGAGGCAGCAGAGCTCGTCAGTGGCGCGACATTTGCGCATCCAGGCAGGGTTCGCGCAGACCCCGGAACGGGCGCACCACAGTTTCGGCCATGATCTGGTGGGCGAAACCTGGGAACTGGCGCCTTAGAATTGGAGCGCTGGGAGCGCGGGCAAGGCTTAAGGGTCAGCCGCGCGCGTCGGGGGGCGCCGCGGCCCCGGCGGCACCGCCCTCAGGTCTAGCGCCCGACTTTGCAGTGCGCTCGGCATCCGGTTGCGATCGCAGCCCCGGGCGTTCGGTCGTGATCCACACCGCAAGATCCCAGGCGTTGTGGATGCCTATAAACAGCAATGTCAGGGCAGCGGCGCCGATCATGTATAGCGCCAGTGCCGGATACCGTGCGATCAGCACGGCCGCCGTCAACACTGCCATATAACATGTCGATGGCAGCGCGGCGTTCCAGATCCAGTCCTCGATCACCGGCCGGTAATCGGCTCGACCGCGGTACATGCGATAGGTCGTGGTGCCGCCATAGATTGTCAGGATCGCACCAGTTACGGTCATGCAGGCTGCCAGACTCGCGACCGTATGTCCCGGAATGCACAGCAACGCGGCGATCCACAGTGCCGAGCCAAAATGCATCACGATTGGCGTGATAAAGGTGCGCAGGCCCGACATTCGCAGCACCATGGCATCGGACGCGAGCGCGATCACGACAAAGGTGAGACCCGTCAGCCCGGCCGCCGACGATCCGATGATCACGTAGAAATCATTCCAGCCATCGAGAGGCGGCAACGCGCTCGGCATTCATTGATTGTAGCGCGTAGCGGCTATAATCGGCCGATTCCCGGGCAGTTTGCCTTCGATCCGATTGTGGAGGGCACCGCTCGCGGTTCGCTCAGGCGAGCTTCACCCATGAAGGCCAAGCCACACACGCAAGCATCGATCACACCACGCCATGGCGTAGCACGGGTCATTTCCAAGCTGGGACTGGGATCGCGCAGCCAGGCGGCACGATGGGTGCGCGACGGGCGCGTCCGGGTGAACCAGCGCGTGGTGCGGGACGCCGAGTTTCCGGTCCGGCAGGGCATCGACCGTATCGACATCGAAGGCCAGCAGCCGGGAGCCGCAGCACGACTGGTGCTGATGTTAAACAAACCGCGCGGCCTGGTCACCACGACCAGGGACGAGCATGGCCGCGATACGGTTTATGCCTGTTTCGCTGGCTCGGCGTTGCCCTGGCTGGCGCCGGTAGGACGGCTCGACAAGGCCAGTGAAGGCTTGCTGCTGTTCAGCAACGACCCCGCGTGGGCTGCCCGGATCAGCGGCTCTAAGTCCGGGCCGGACAAGACCTACCACGTACAGATCGATCGCTTGCCGTCGGCAGAATTACTGCGGCAACTCGAGCACGGTGCGGTGCTCGACGGCGAATTCCTGAGCGCCAAGTCCGTACGCTGCCTGCGCACCGGGCACAAGAACGCGTGGCTGGAAATCGTGCTCGATGAGGGCCGCAATCGGCAGATAAGGCGATTGCTGGCGGCCTTCGATATTGCCGTGCTGCGTGTCCTGCGCGTTGCGGTCGGTCCGCTGTTGCTGGGCAAACTGCCGAAAGGTCAGTGGCGCAGCCTCACCGAGCAGGAAATCGATTCGCTGTGAGCGAGCGTATCGGACCGCTGTTGACTTTGCGCGTCCACGAGGCATTGCTCGCTGCTTGGAGCGCCGGCGCAACCACGATTAGCTGCTCGCTGGATCTCGAGCGCTCCACCACCACGGTCGAGCTGCGCGCCGACGGATGGACCTGGGATGGCTGTCGGTTCCCGTTTCTTCAGACCTGCAAGGACAGAACGATTTACCACTGGGTCGACGCCGGCTTTCAGCCGGTGGCGCGTTTCACCACCTCTCTGATCAAGCTCGTCCCCACGGAATGGGGGCCGCCGACATTTGAAATCGATGGCATAAAAATGTTGCCCACGGCGCAAGTCTCGCCCTATGCGGACGCCGGACGCAAAGTCAGTTTGATTGCACCGCGCGGCAAGCTGATTCTGGACACTTGCGGCGGCCTTGGCTATTTCGCCGCGTGGTGTTTGCGCGGCCAGGCCTCGCACGTGTATTCGTACGAGAGCAATCCCGATGTAATCTGGCTTCGCAGCCTCAATCCCTGGTCGCCCAACAATCGTTGGTTGCCTGAGATCGGCGGTGCATTGACGTTAACCACGGGAGATATTGCCGAGCGGATTGCGACCATGCCGAGCGAGTCCATCGATGCGATCCTGCACGACCCGCCGCGATTCGGTATTGCCGGAGAACTCTACTCACAGGTGTTTTATAACCAACTGGCCCGGGTTCTCAAGCGCCGGGGCAAGCTGTTTCATTACACCGGCACCCCCAACAAGCTCACCAGCGGGCGCGATGTGCCGAATGAGGTGGTGACTCGATTGCGACATGCAGGATTTACTTCGAAGCTGAATGGTGATGGGGTTCTGGCGGTGAAGACGGGAAGGGTATAGCGCGCAACGAGGCAGAGACGCTGCCGGATGCGGATGGCTTGAAGGGGACGCCCTCAGGCGGCTAGCAATGCTCTGAGCAACGTCAACAGCTCATCAGCCTCGATGGGCTTGCTCGCCACCCGAAGATAGGGGTCGCGGGGCAGCTCCTTGATCGCAGAGGACGTGTCTCCGGTGGTGAGGACTGCTTTCAAAGAAATGCCCAGGGCCTCGCGCAACGCGGCGATGACTTGGGTGCCGGTTTCGCCCTTGCTCAGGTGATAGTCGCTGACCAGCAGATCGACGCCATTGCCGTCGCGGATGTGTTGCAACGCCTCTGCCAGTGAGGCGACCGCCGTGACACGGTAACCCTCCACTCTGAGCAACATGCGCGTCGCGCCGCGCACGGCCGCATCGTCTTCGACCAGGAGAACCCGGGCGGTCCCGATCTGCGGTCCGTGCATGGGCGACTGCGTGGATTCGTGCGGCGCGGATACGACCCGTCCACTGCTCGCCGGCAGGATGAGCGAGAAAGCCGAGCCCCTGCCCACCTCGGAGCGCACATCGAGCTTGAGCGTGAGCAGCTTGACCAGGCGCTGCACGATGCTCAGTCCCAGGCCATAGCCGTCGCGGGCGCTGTTGGTCGGTACTCCAATCTGATAAAACTCATCGCAGATATACGGCAGCTGATCGGCTGGAATGCCGATGCCCGTATCGAGCACCTCGATACGGACTAACGCCGCCTCGTGCAGGCAGCGCAAACGCACCCAGCCCTCGCATGTGTACTTGATGGCGTTCGAGACCAGATTCCTGAGAATCTGCTCCACCAACGAGGGATCGCTGTACACGGCGTCCTGGCACTTTTCGATCTCAAACTCCAGTCCCTTGTTGGCCGCAATACTTGCGAATTCCGCGCGCAGCTCCTCGAACATGGCGGCCACCGTGAAGTCGGTTGGCTCGGGTTTGACCGCCCCGGACTCGAGCTTGCTGATGTCGAGCAGGGCATTGAGCAGTCGCGACATGGCGCCGATGGCTTGCTCCTGCTGCGACAGGGCCGCGGCAACGCCGGGATCGGCCACGACGCGACGCAAGGCGCCATTGAGCAGTGCGAGGGTTTGTAGGGGCTGACGCAGATCGTGACTGGCGGTGGCCAGAAAGCGGCTTTTGCCCTGATTCGCCCGGTCAGCGCTCTCGCGCGCCTGATCGGCGAGCTCCCGCGCGGCGTCTGCTGCCTCGCGTGCCACGATCAGCTCGGCCTCGACCCGCTTGCGGTCGGTCACATCGCGAATGGCGGCAGCGACGAGGACTCGGTCACCGCCCTCAATGGGGCTCAAGCTGATCTCGAGGGGAAACTCCGTGCCGTCGCGCCGCCGTCCAAACAGATCCAGCCCCGCGCCCATCGGGCGCACGCGCACATTGCTGACGTAGTGCTCCCGGTGTCCGATGTGGCGGGCCTGAAAACGCTCCGGCATCAGCCGTTCGATGTTGTGGCCGATGATTTCGTCGTGCGCATAGCCGAATAGAGCGGAGACTTGTCGATTCGCAAACTGGATGACCCCGAGGGCATCGATGATGATCATCGCATCCGGGGCGGCATCGAGCGCACTGCGGGCGAGATCGGGCGAGGTCGAAAGCATCGGAGCGGCCTCTCTCTCAATATGCGGGCGCTGAAGCGAACGAGTCGAACACACAACAACCAAGGCCGTGCTCAGTCAGAGAACGGCTCCGCGATTCACGACGAACCATACAAACGCGCGTAATGGCTCATAATTCCGAGAGCAGGTTGTTGGAGATGAGCCGCGTCGAGCTCAGGTCGAGGCTGTGACCGCTATCTACATGAGCACAATACACTGTTTCCTGATCACGATGCACCTTAAGCCGGCTGGCTATGTGTGCGTAGGCAGGGGCCTGCCACCGGCGGCGGCGTTCGACTGTGTCGCATGCCGGTTGGCGAATCACCAGTACGCCGCAGGCGAATAGGGGCCGTACTGCTTTGCTCGGCAGTGAGCACCCCGCTGCATTTGAAAGGAAAACAGTTATGAATCTTGACGTTGGGATCCGATTCGCGAGATGGATCAGCATTTTAGCCGACCACTTGCCGGCTTTATGGGCCGCTGGCCGCGATTGCCGACGGAAACGGAGGACGAAGTATCCGCCTGGGCACCGACGCCGAATGTGCGTGAGACGGACAGCGAGTACCACGTTCGCGCCGATCTACCGGCGGTGAAGAAAGAGGATGTCAGCGTCACCATTGACAATGATGTGCTCACCATCGCGGGCGAGCGGACATTCGAGAAGGAAGAAAAGAGCGAGAAGGTCCACCGCCGGGAAAGCTTCCGCGGCCCGTTCTCTCGAAGCCTTTCCTTGCCCGACCACGCCAATGCGAGTGGCATTCGCGCCGAGAGCAAGGATGGCGTCCTGACCGTGCACGTTCCGAAAACGAGGACCGAACGGACCAAGGCAATCGAGATCAAAATTCAGTAACACGCACGCAGCTTCGCCCGAGTTGAAAGACTACTCGACGGTCACACTCTTGGCGAGGTTGCGCGGCTGGTCGACGTCCGTGCCCTTGAGAATGGCGACATGATAGGCCAATAGCTGCAGCGGGATCGTGTAGACGATCGGCGCCTGAAAATCGGCGACATGCCTGGGCATATGGATCACGTGCACGCCATCGCTGGACTCGACACCGGCATCCGGGTCGGCGAACACGTACAACTCCCCGCCACGTGCCCGTACTTCCATCAGATTTGATTTGAGCTTCTCGAGCAGCTCGTTATTCGGCGCCACCGCAACCACCGGCATGTCGGCATCGACCAGAGCCAGCGGTCCGTGCTTGAGCTCGCCGGCGGCGTAGGCTTCGGCGTGAATATATGAGATTTCCTTGAGCTTGAGGGCGCCCTCCATCGCGATCGCGTGCATCGTGCCGCGGCCGAGGAATAGCGCGTGGCGCCGCTCCGCAAAGCGCAGCGCCAGCCGGTGTACCACCGGATCGAGTTCGAGCGTCTTTTCGAGCAGCGACGGCAGCTCGATCAGGCGCGTGACGAATGTACGTTCGCGCTCCGGATCCCAGCTGTTGTGTCGCGCCAGCGCGATGGTCAGCATCGACAGCGCCGTGAGCTGCGTAGTGAAGGCCTTGGTCGAGGCGACGCCGATCTCCGGGCCGGCGCGCGTGAGCATCACCAGCTCGGATTCGCGCACCAACGAACTCTCGGGCGAGTTGCAGATCGCAAGCGTCGACAGATACCCGTTCCGCCTCGCCATGCGCAGCGCGGCCAGCGTGTCGGCCGTCTCACCCGACTGCGAGATCGAAACAAACATAGAATTCTTCGACACCACCGGGTTGCGGTAGCGATACTCGCTCGCGATCTCCGCCCGGCACGGCATACGGCAGATCTGCTCGATGAGGTAACTCGCCACCACCCCGGCGTGATAGCTGGTGCCGCAGGCCACGATATGCACCGCTTCGACGCGCTCGAAGATTGCCGCCGCCGCCGGCCCAAAAGCGGCCTCGAGCAGCCGCCCGTTCGCGACCCGCTCCTGCAGCGTGTTGCCGACCGCGCGCGGCTGCTCATGAATTTCCTTGAGCATGAAGTGTCGATATGGCCCTTTCTCGGCGGCGTCTGCCGTGAGCTCGCTCTCCTTGATCGGTCGGTCCGTGCTATTGCCCTCACGATCGATCACGCGCACGCCGCTGCGCTGGATTTCCGCGACATCGCCCTCATCGAGGAACATGAAGCGACGAGTCACCGGCAACAGTGCCGCGACGTCGGAGGCAACGAAGTTCTCCTCCACTCCTAGGCCCAGCACCACCGGACAGCCCATGCGCGCCGCAATGATGCGCTCCGGATCGCCCTCGCTGACGATCGCCAGCGCATAGGCGCCTTCGAGCTCCGCTACCGTTGCGCGCACGGCTTTGAACAGATCGCCGAGCTTCGCAAGATTAAAATGCACGCGGTGCGCGACCACTTCGGTGTCGGTCTCCGAGCTGAACTGGTAGCCCGCATGTTTGAGGTCTTCGCGCAGCTCCTCGTAGTTTTCGATAATTCCGTTGTGGACGATCGCGAGGCCGTCGCGCGAGACGTGCGGATGGGCATTTCGCTCGCTGGGCACGCCGTGCGTGGCCCAGCGCGTGTGTGCTATGCCGACGCGGCCGGCTATCGGCATTTGCGCCAGCGCCTGTTCGAGCGCGCGCACTTTGCCAACGGTGCGCAGGCGTTGCAGATGACCGGCGCTGTCGAGCACGGCAATGCCGGCCGAGTCATAGCCGCGGTACTCGAGCCGCTTCAGTCCTTCGATCAGGATCGGGACGATGTTCCGATCGGTGACGCCGCCGACTATTCCGCACATGAGACAGCGCTTCCTTCTGATTCCGCTCAGGACTTCGGCGGGTTCTTGCGCGGCCGTTGCCACTGCTCGAGAGTTATCTGGCGTGATCTGGCCAGCGTCAGTTTGTCGGCCGGCGCATCGCTGGTGATCGTGGAGCCTGCGCCGATGGTCGCGCCATTGCCGATCTTCACTGGCGCCACCAGCATTGCACCCGAGCCGATGAACGCTCCGGCGCCGATCTCGGTGCGCCATTTATTCGCACCGTCATAGTTGCAGGTGATGGAGCCGGCGCCGACGTTGACAGCGCTACCGACTTGCGCATCGCCGACATAGCTCAGATGATTCACTTTGCTGCCCGCGCCGATCTCGCTGTTCTTGATCTCGACGAAATTGCCAAGATGCACGCCGTTGGCGATGCGTACCTTCGGCCGCATGCGCGTAAAGGGTCCGATCTGGCAATCGCTGCCGATCTGCGCATCCTGCAGCACGCAGTTCGCATACAGCACCGTGCGCGCACCGACCGCCACGTTCTTGAGCACACAGTTCGGGCCGATCCGCACGCCATCGGCGAGTGCCACGGGACCTTCGAGCACGACGTTGACATCGAGCAGCACGTCCCGGCCGACCGCAATCGAACCGCGCAGATCGATGCGCGCGGGATCGATCAGCGTCACGCCCTGCGCCATCAGTTGCCCCGCGCGCCGGCGGCGATATTCCGCCTCCGCAAGCGCGAGCTGCAGCTTGTCATTCACGCCCTGCACTTCCGCCGCATCGGTAGCTTCGAGGGTCGCGATGCGCAGCTTCTGCCGTACCGCCATGCCGACGATGTCGGTAAGGTAGTACTCGCGCTGGGCGTTGCGCGGCCTGAGCCGGGCGAGGCAGGCCTTGAGGAAGCGCGCGCTCGCAACCAGCACGCCGGTGTTGACCTCGTGGATGCGCCGCTGCTTCGCATTGGCGTCGCATTCCTCGACGATCCGCCGCAGCTCGCCGCGCGCGTCGCGCAGCACGCGGCCATAGCCGCTGGCGTCTGCGAGCTGCGCGGTCAGCAGCGCGACGCGGCGCGCGCCCGAGCGCGCGAGCAGTCCGCGCAGCGTATCGGCAAGCAATAAAGGCACATCGCCGTACAGCACCAGCACCTGATGCGAGTCGGGAATATCCGGCATCGCCTGCTGCAAGGCATCTCCGGTACCGAGCTGTTCGGACTGCAGCGACCAGCGCAGGCGTCCATCGTCGAACAGTTCCCGCACACGCTCGCCCCCATGCCCATAGACGACATGGATCGAGGCCGGCGTGAGGCTCGCGGCCAGATCGAGCACATGCGCGAGCATCGGCGCCCCGGCCAGCGGCTGCAGCACTTTGGGAATGTCGGACTGCATCCGCTTACCCTGACCCGCCGCCAGTATGGCGATCGACAGCGGTGCGGTCGTCGGTGCGGCGTGTTGCGAGGCCTTGGATTGCTTGCGCGGCATCGCTGAATTGTATCAGTTTGATCGAATCGGACGCGGCCTGGTCCGCTATGATGCGTGCATACCTGCATGCGTGCGCATCATGGCCGCTGCACTCGCCGGCCCGAAATGGACCGGATTGTGTGACAGACCGATCAAATTAACCCCGCGACGACATTTGCAATATACGGCAGCGGAGGACTTTAGCTGCGAGCTCGTCTTCAGCCTTTGATCTTGCGCAACCTATCGATCAATTTAAGCTGCGCCATGGCACGGGCGAGTTCCGCCAGCGCTTCGGCCTGGGTAATCTTGTCGACCTGGCCTGCGAGTGCCTGCTCGGCGCGCTGCCGGGCAGCTATCGCCGCCGCCTCATCGAGATCCTTAGCGCGTACCGCGGTATCGGCCAGCACCGTGACCTTCTTCGGTTGGATCTCGAGCGCACCGCCGCCGACAAAAAAGAACTGCTCGTCGCCCTCGGGCGGCTGAATGCGCACCTCGCCGGGCTTGAGCAAGGTCAACAGCGGCGCATGCCGCGGCGTGACGCCGATCTCGCCCTCGGATGCCGGCAGAAACACCATGCGTGCCGGGCCGGAGAAGATCTCCCCTTCGGCACTGACGATGTCGACATGGATGGTGTCCATTACTGCAACGTCTTCGCCTTTTCGAGCGCTTCATCAATGGTGCCGACCATATAGAAGGCCTGCTCCGGCAGCGAATCGAATTGACCTTCGATGATGCCCCTGAAGCCGCGAATGGTCTCCTTGAGCGGAACGATCTTGCCGTCCTGCCCGGTGAACACCTTGGCGACGTTGAAGGGCTGCGACAGGAAGCGCTGCACCTTGCGCGCCCGGAATACCGACAGCCGGTCCTCTTCGGACAGCTCGTCCATGCCCAGGATCGCGATGATGTCCTGCAATTGCTTGTAACGCTGCAGCACGGCCTGCACGGCGCGCGCGGTGTCGTAGTGCTCGTCACCGACGACCAGCGGATCGAGCTGGCGGCTGGTGGAGTCGAGCGGGTTGACCGCCGGGTAGATGCCCAGTGCGGCGATCTGGCGATCGAGCACGACGGTCGCATCCAGGTGAGCAAAAGTGGTCGCCGGCGATGGGTCGGTCAAGTCGTCGGCGGGCACGTACACGGCCTGGATCGAGGTGATCGAGCCGGTCTTGGTCGAAGTAATGCGCTCCTGCAGCACGCCCATCTCTTCGGCGAGTGTCGGCTGGTAACCCACCGCGGACGGCATGCGTCCCAGCAGCGCCGAGACCTCGGTGCCGGCGAGCGTGTAGCGATAGATGTTGTCGACGAAGAACAGAATGTCGCGTCCGCGGCCGTTCGGCTGTTTCTCATCGCGAAAGTATTCGGCCATCGTCAGGCCGGTCAGTGCGACCCGCAGACGATTGCCGGGGGGCTCATTCATCTGGCCGTAGACCATTGCGACCTTGGAGTTCTTCAGGGTGTCCTTGTCGATGACGCCGGATTCGATCATCTCGTGATAGAAATCGTTGCCCTCGCGCGTGCGCTCGCCGACGCCGGCGAACACCGACAATCCCGAATACTGTTTGGCGATGTTGTTGATGAGTTCGAGCATGTTGACGGTCTTGCCGACGCCGGCGCCGCCGAACAGGCCGACTTTGCCGCCTTTCGCAAATGGCACCAGCAGGTCGATGACCTTGATGCCGGTGACCAGCAGGTCCTGGCCGCCAGTCTGCTCCTCATAGGTCGGCGCCGGGCGATGTATCGGCCAACGCTCCTTGCACTGCACCGGGCCGCGGTTGTCCTGCGGCGCACCGAGTACGTCCATGATGCGGCCGAGCGTGCCTTCGCCTACCGGCACCATGATCGACGCTCCGGTCGCATCCACCGTCATACCGCGCTTGAGGCCTTCGGAAGGGCCCATGGCGATCGTGCGCACCACCCCGTCGCCGAGCTGCTGCTGCACTTCGAGCGTTAAACCCGTATCGACCAGTTTCAGCGCTTCATAGATATTGGGAATCGACTCGCGAGGATACTCGACGTCGACGACCGCACCGATGATCTGCGTGATCTTGCCCGTAGCCATGTTCACCATCCCTCAGGCGCACCGCCGGTGCGCCGTTCGACCTTGCTATCCAAATCAAACTGCCGCAGCGCCACCGACGATTTCCGCCAGCTCTTTCGTGATCGCCGCCTGCCGTGCCTTGTTGTAGACAAGCTGCAGCTCGCCGATGAGCTTGCCGGCGTTGTCCGCCGCGCTTTTCATCGCCACCATGCGCGCCGCCATCTCGGAGGCGACGTTCTCGACCGCGCCCTGATAGACCTGCGATTCGATATAGCGCATCAGCAGCCCATCCAGGATCGCAATCGCGGACGGCTCATAGATATAGTCCCAGCGTTCCTGCAGCTCGGAATCGCCTTCCGCCTTCGCCGGGATCGGCAGCAGCTGCAACACCAGGGGTCGCTGCGACATGGTGTTGAGAAACTGCGCATGTACCAGGAATAGCCGGTCGAGGCGGCCCTCGCGATAGGCGTCGAGCATCACTTTGACCGTGCCAATCAGGTCCCGCACCTGCGGGCGATCGCCCAGCGCGGTCACGCTCGCCAGCAGCGGCAGCTCGAGGCGCCGGAAGAAGGCCAGGGCCTTGCTGCCGATCACGCACACGCTCACGCTCGCGCCCTTGCCCTGCCATTCGCGTGTGAGCTGGATCGTCGCCTTGAACACGTTGGCGTTGAGCGCTCCGCACAAACCACGGTCGGTGGATATGACCACGATGCCGACCGATTTGGTGTCGCGCTGGAGCAGGAACGGATGGTGAAAGTCGGGATTGGCCTCGTTCAGATGGCTGATGACCGTGCGCGCCCTGGCCGCGTAGGGCCGCGCCATGCGCATGCGCTCCTGCGCGCGACGCATCTTGCTGGCCGCGACCATCTCCATCGCCTTGGTGATCTTCTGCGTGCTCTTGACGCTGGCGATCTTGCTGCGGATTTCCTTGGTGCCGGGCATAGCTCAGGACCGTCAATAGGCGCCGGTGGCCAGGAAGTCGTCGCAGATCTTCTTCAGCGCGGCCTCGTGCTTCTTGAGCGTCGGCTCGGCATTGATGGCATCGAGGGCCTCACGGTAGCTCGAGCGCGCGAAGCTCTGCAGCGCGGCCTCGAACTCCACCACCTTCTTGGGATCGACCTTGTCCATGTAGCCGTTATTAACCGCGTAGATCGACAGCGCCATCTGGGCCACCGACATCGGCGCGTATTGGCGCTGCTTCATCACTTCGGTCACACGCTGGCCGCGCTCGAGCTGACGTCGGGTCGCGTCGTCGAGGTCCGAGGCGAACTGCGAGAATGCCGCGAGCTCGCGGTACTGCGCCAGCGACAGGCGGATACCGCCGCCGAGCCGCTTGATGATATCGGTCTGCGCCGCGCCGCCGACGCGCGACACCGAGATGCCGGCGTTCATCGCCGGCCGGGTACCGGCGTTGAACAGGTCGGATTCCAGAAAGATCTGCCCGTCGGTGATTGAAATCACGTTGGTGGGAACGAATGCCGTGACATCGCCGGCCTGCGTCTCGATGATCGGCAGCCCGGTCAGCGAACCGGTGCGGCCTTTGACGCGGCCCTTGGTGGCCTGCTCGACATACTCCTCATTGACGCGCGCCGAGCGCTCGAGCAGACGCGAGTGCAAGTAGAACACGTCGCCCGGGAATGCTTCTCGTCCCGGCGGGCGGCGCAACAGCAGCGAGATCTGCCGGTAGGCGACCGCCTGCTTGGACAGATCGTCGTAGATGATCAGCGCATCTTCGCCCCGGTCCATGAAGTACTCGCCCATGGTCACGCCGGCGTAAGCGGAGAGGTATTGCACCGACGGCGGGGTCGAGGCCGACGCCGCCACGACGATCGTATGCGCCATGGCGCCATGCTCTTCGAGCTTGCGCACTACGTTCGCAATCGAGGATTGTTTCTGTCCGATTGCCACGTAAATGCACTTAATGCCGGAGGACTTCTGATTGATGATGGTATCGATCGCGAGCGCGGTCTTGCCGGTCTGGCGGTCGCCGATGATCAGCTCGCGCTGGCCGCGGCCGATCGGCACCATCGCATCGATCGCCTTGTAACCGGTCTGCACCGGCTGGCTCACGGACTTGCGGTAGATCACGCCCGGCGCCACGCGCTCGAGCGGCGATGTCGCCTTGGCATTGAGCGCGCCCTTGCCGTCAATCGGGATGCCCAGGCCGTCGACCACGCGGCCGAGCAGCTCGGGTCCCACGGGAACCTCGAGGATGCGGCCCGTGGTCTTGGCGGTGTCGCCTTCCTTGATCGACTTGTAGTCACCGAGTACCACGGCGCCGACGCTGTCCTGTTCGAGGTTGAGCGCCAGACCGAACAGCGAGCCGGGGAACTCGATCATCTCGCCGTAGCACGCGTCCGCTAGCCCGTGAATGCGGCAGATGCCGTCGGTCACCGACACGACGATGCCGATGTTGCGGGCCTCGGCGGCCTCCTGAAAGCGCTCGATGCGCTGCTTGATCAGGTCGCTGATTTCGGATGGCTTGATGGACATAAGAACGATCCTCGAAAAATATGTCAGGCGCCGCGCATCGCCGCGCCCAGGCGCTCGATGCGGCCGCGCAGCGAGCCGTCGACCACGAAATCCTCGTAGCGCACGATGGCGCCGCCGACCAGCGATCGATCCACCTGCGTATGCAGACGCACCGTTAGCCCCAAGCGCCGCTCGAGCACCGCTTGCAGTTTCTGCGATTGCTCGCCGGTGAGCGCTTGCGCCGACATGACATCGACGTCCGCGACCCGCTCGGCCTCTGACCGCAGCACTTCGAATTGAGCGGCGATCTCAGGCAGCAGCCGCAGGCGGCGATTGTCGGCCAGTAATTGCAGAAAATTGTGCTCCGGCGCCGCCTGCTGCGCATCGGGCCTGCCGGCGGTCGCGAGCTCCAGCAGGAATTCGACCAGCTCGGGCAGCGGCACGCGCGGATTGCCGATCAGCGGCACTACCTGTGGATCCTGCACCAGCGCGGCGGCGCGGCTCAGGAAACTACTCCACTCGAGCAGCTGTGAGGTTGCGCCGGCACTGGCGAATGCGGCGCGGGCATAGGGACGGGCGGTGGTGGCGAGCTCTGCCATGGTGCTTATCTGCGGGTGCGCCGTTCAGCCACTAGCGATGTCTACGGACAGGCGCTCGAGCAATTTCGCATGGGTCGCCGCGTCGACCTCGTGCTCGACCAGCTTTGACGCCGCCTGCACCACCATCGTTCCGAATTCACGCCGCAACTGCTCGCTGGCACGTACGCTCTCGTTGCCGATTTCGGCCTGGGCCGCAGCCAGCAGGCGCGCGCCCTCGGCGAGGGCCTGCTGCTTGGCGGCCTCGATGGTCTCGGTCGAGCGACGCTGCGCCTGCTCGTCCACCAGCCGCGCACGATCGCGCGCCTCGCGCAGGATATGATCCGCGCTCGCACTCGCTTCCTGCAGTTGCTTCTGTCCGGCATCGGCCGCGGCCAAACCCTCGGCGATCTTCCGGTAGCGCTCATTGATCGGCGCAGCGATCATCGGCACCACCACCTTGGCCATAAACCAAAGCATGATCAGGAAAACGATGATCTGCCCGATAAACGTGGCGTTAATATCCATGATCCCCTAGTCTCCACAAGGCGCCGGCCGCGCACCGCGGCCAGCCGCCGGCCTACTCAGCCACCACTGACTTTGGACAGCAGCGGATTGGCGCTGGCAAAGTACAGCGCCAGACCGACGCCGATCAGGAACGCCGCGTCGATCAGACCGACCAGCAAAAACATCTTGGTTTGCAGCATTGGCGTCAGCTCCGGCTGACGCGCGGCGGACTCAAGGAATTTCGAGCCCATGATACCGATGCCGATGCAGGCGCCGCTGGCGCCCAAACCGATCATCAGCCCGACACCCACCGCCGTATGGGCCTGAATGAGAGCGATTGCGTCCATAGTCTTAAAGTCTCCTGGTCAAATTCAAACAAAGCCCGCGCACTAGTGGTGCTCTTCCGCCATCGAGATGTACACGATCGGCAACACCATGAAGATGTACGCCTGCAGCACCACAATCAAGATGTGGAAGATCGCCCACGCGGCGCCTAAGAGTATCTGCGAACCGGCGGCCAATATGCTGCCGAAGGTCCATCCGGTCACCGCGAAGCCCAGCAGTGCGATGAGTATGAACAGCAGCTCGCCCGCGTACATGTTGCCGTATAACCGCATGCCGAGCGAAACTGGCTTGGCAAGCAGTTCGATGAAATTGAGGATGATATTGAAGGGCAGGAACCAGATGCCGAACGGCGTCGCGGCCCACTCGTGCAGATAGCCGCCAAATCCCTTGGCGCGAATCGCAAAGAGGATCACCATCGACAACACGACCATGGCCTCGGCAATGGTGCCGTTGAGATCGGCGGTCGGCAGTATGCGCCAGAATTTAGCCCCGAAGACACTGGCAAAATGTCCCGGCAGATCGACCGGCAGCAGGTCCATCGCGTTCATCGCGACGACCCAGCTGAACAGCGTCAGCGCGAGTGCGGTCATGAATTGCCGTTCGCCGCGATAAATGTCGCCGACCTGCCCGTCGACCCAGTCATAGAGGAATTCGACAAAGCCGACCAGTCCGGTGGGGGCCGAGTTGCTGCTTGAGCGCCGGGCCGCAAACCACAGCACAAAGCTGACCGCAAAGGCCAGCAGCGCCGACATGAACAGCGTATCGACGTGCCAGGTCCAGAACCCCGAGCCCACTTTGAGGTGGGTGAGGTGATGCGCGATGTACTCGGTCGGCGACTCGCCGTGCTCAACAGCCATCTGGCCCTAAGGTCCTTTGAGGCTTCCGCCCCCACTCCCAATCCGCGGGTCAACCCGCGTGCGCGGGGCCGACGCAAACGGCACCCACCAGAACACGACCAGCGTCGCCGCATAGGCGATCAACAGCGCCGGCCACGACACGTGCGGCATACGTGCCGCCAGGACGAACAATGCCACCGTCAACGCCACCTTGACGAGCTGTCCCAGGTACAGCTGCCCGAGCGCCCGTCGTGGCGTGCGCGCCGGCTGCAAGGCCTTGAACGTCATATACATGTTGGCGGCCACGCCCACTCCCGCCCCGGCCAGTGCCGAGACGCACGCATCGCGACCCCAGACCAGCAGACACACCAGCGCCACCGCAGCGCCCGCGCCGGTCTGCACGAGCAGGATGCGGCTGGCCACGGGCCGGATGTCGGAATCGCTGCTCATCGGCACCGCGTGACTTCCAGACCACCAAATTAATACTCGCCGGACTCATTCTGGGGGCGGCCAGTGCCCTCGCTTTTACTTATCCGGCACCTAGTTAGAGCCGCCCGCGACAAGCGCGCGATTATAGGGTTGAAGCCTGGCGCCTTCAAGAAATGTGCTGGAAATGACTCAATATGCCGTCGAGCTCATCGAGGCTGTGGTAGCGGATCACCAGCCGGCCATGACCCGCGCGGGCGTGCTCGATGCTCACGAGTGCACCCAGTTTTTCGGCCAGCTCATCCTCAAGTTGCTGAATGTTTGGGTCAATTGCCACTGGCGCGCTTTCAGCCGCGGGCTTGGCCGGTTCGATCATGCGGCGCACCAAGCTCTCCGCCTCGCGCACCGATAGCCCCTTGCCCGCGACCAAAGCCGCGACCTCGATCTGTTGCCGCCGCTGCGGCAGGCCGAGCAGCGCTCGCGCGTGGCCCATCTCCAGCTCGCGCTTCTCGAGCCGCTCGCAAACCTCTGGCGGCAACTCCAGCAGCCGCAGCAGATTGCTGACCGCGGCGCGCGAGCGTCCGACCGCGTCGGCCGCCTGCTGGTGGGTGAGCCCGAATTCGGAGATGAGCCGTTCGAGCGCGCGCCCCTCTTCCAGCGGATTCAGGTTCTCGCGCTGGATATTCTCGATCAGCGCAATCGCGATCGCGGCGTCATCCGGCACCTGTCGGACGACTGCCGGGATCTCGCGCAGGCCGGCCTGCTGCGCCGCACGCCAGCGCCGCTCGCCGGCGATGATCTCGTAGCGCTGCACCCCGTATTCATCGGCCGCGCCGATCGGCCGCACCACGATCGGCTGCACCACGCCCTGGGCCCGGATCGAGTCGGCGAGCGCGCTAAGAGTCTCCGGCCGCATGTCCATTCGCGGCTGATAGCGGCCGCGCTGCAGGAGATCGAGCGGCAGCCGTGCCAGTTCCTGATCGGCGTGCGTACGCGCGGGAGCCCCGTCCGTGGCCGGCGTCGCTGCCGCGTTTGGCCGGGCCTGGCCGAGCAGGTCAGCGAGCCCGCGGCCCAGCGTCGGCTTCTTCTGTCTCATGCGCGGATGATAACGCGCGATTACCGCGCCGGTTCCATCGTCGGCGCGGGCTCGGCGCTGCCGGAGCCGCCGGCGGTCCTGGGGCTCGCCGCCACGTGGATCTCCTCTTCACGCCGCAGCATCTCGCCGGCCAATGCCAGGTAGGCCAGTGCGCCGCGTGAATCCGGGTCATGGACCAGCGCCGGCTTACCAAAACTCGGCGCCTCGGCCAATTTGATATTGCGCGGCACGACCGTGCGAAACACCTTGTCGCCGAAATGCATTATCAGCTGCGCGCCGACTTCCACGGCGAGATTGTTACGCGCATCGAACATGGTGCGCAGAATTCCTTCGATCTCGAGGCTCTCATTCGCGGTTGCGCGGATCTGCTCGATGGTCGCGACCAGCGACGACAGGCCCTCGAGCGCGTAATACTCGCATTGCATCGGTATCAATACGCAGTCGGCGGCCACCAGAGCATTGACCGTCAGCATGTTGAGCGCCGGCGGACAATCGATCAGCACCAGATCGTAGTCGGCGCGTATCGGTTCGAGCGCGGCGCGCAGCCGTTGCTCGCGGCCGCTGGCCAAGCCGATCATGCGTACCTCCGCGGCCGTCAGGTCCTGATTCGCCGGCAACACGGCCAGCGCACTACGCGCCTCGGTGTGGCCGATCGGGCCGACAGTCAGCACGGCCTCGGCGGCGGTGCATTCACCGAGCAGCACTTCGCAGGATCCGCGCGCGATCGCGGCTTTATCAATGCCAAAGCCGGTGGTGGCATTGCCCTGCGGATCCAGATCGATCAACAGCACGCGGCGGCGCATGGCGGCAAAGGACGCGGCAAGATTCACGGCGGTCGTCGTCTTCCCCACCCCCCCTTTTTGATTGGCGACCGCGATGACACGCTTCATAACGTCATTAGTCTAGCCCTTGGCGGTCCCGGACTACAGGTAAACTGTAGCCATGAAGTTGGTCTCCGGAGTTCTCGTGGCCGCCGTGTTTGCGGTCATGACTTTCGGCGTGTGGGGGTACCTGAATCGTCCCGAGAGCGAGCCGCCCTGGCCCGCCCATATTCAGGGTGTCGCGTTCTCGCCCTATGCCGCGGATCAGAATCCGTTTGGCGGCAAGGACATTCCGTCGGTGGAGCAGATCGACTCCGATCTGAAGCTGCTCGCCAACAAGACCTATGCGGTGCGCACCTACTCGGTGCTGGGCACGCTCGGCAGAATTCCGGAGCTGGCGGCGAAACACAACGTCAGCGTCGCGCTCGGCGTGCAGTTGAGCAAGAACAAAGCCGAAAACGAGCAGGAGATCCGTACCGGGATCGCGCTGGCGCACGAGTATCGCAACGTCGTGCGCGTCATGATCGGCAACGAAGTGCTGTTGCGCGGTGACCTGACGGTCGAGGAGCTGTCGGCAGACCTGGATCGCGCCCGGGCGGCGGTTCGCCAGCCGGTGGGTTATGCCGATACCTGGGCCACCTGGCTCAAGAACCCCGAGATCGCGCGGCACGTAGACTTCATTGCCGTGCACCTGTTCCCTTATTGGGAAGGCGTCGACGTCGAATCCGCGGTCGACTTCTGCTTCCGCGAGCTCAAGGCGGTGCAGGCTGCCTACCCGAAGAAGCCCGTGATCATCGGTGAGATCGGCTGGCCGTCCGAAGGGCGCATCCGCGGCGGCGCCGTGGCCTCGGTCTCGAACGAAGCGCTGTTTCTTCGGCAGTTCCTGGCGCGGGCCGAGAAAGAGGGCGAGCGCTACTACATCATGGAGGCCTTCGACCAGCCGTGGAAAGCGCGCGATGAGGGCGCGGTCGGCGCCTACTGGGGCATCTACGATGTCGACCGGCAGCCGAAATTCGAATTCGTGGCGCCAATCGTGCGCATTCCCGGGTGGCACATGCTGGCCGCGATCTCGGTGACGCTGGCACTGCTGATGCTCGGCGTGTTCTATATGCATAGCGGATCATTGCGCACCGTCGGCCGTACCCTGATCGCGATCGTCGTCTACGCCGCGGCGACCATCACCGTGTGGGTCATCTACGATTACACGCAGCAGTACCTGACGCCAACGACCGTCGTGGTCGGCTCGCTGCTGATCCTGGGGATGCTCGGCGTGGTCGCCGTGCTGTTCGCCGAAGCGCACGAATGGGCCGAGGCCCACTGGACCGGGGCCCACATTCGACTGTTCGACCCGGCGCGTAACGCCACCGCATCGACCCGCAAGGTATCGGTGCACGTGCCGGCGTACAACGAGCCGCCGGACATGCTGATCGAAACCCTCGACGCGCTATCGCGCCTGAACTACCCGAACTACGAAGTCGTCGTGATCGACAACAACACGCGCGACGAAGCCATCTGGCGCCCGGTCGAGGCGCATTGCCGCAAGCTCGGCGAGCGCTTCCGCTTCTTTCACGTCGCGCCGCTGGCGGGTTTCAAGGCCGGCGCTCTCAACTACGCGCTGACGAAAACCGCCACGGACGCCGAAGTCATCGCCGTCATCGACAGCGACTACAAGGTCGAGCCGAACTGGTTGCTCGATCTGGTGCCGGCGTTCGAAAACCCGCGCATCGCGATCGTCCAGGCGCCGCAGGATTACCGCGACGAGCACGACAACGCGTTCAAGGCGATGTGCTACGCGGAATTCCGCGGCTTCTTCTATATCGGCATGATCACGCGCAACGAGCGCAACGCGATCATTCAGCACGGCACCATGACGCTGGTTCGGCGCTACGTGCTGTGGGCGGTCGGCGGCTGGGCCGAGTGGTGCATCACCGAGGATGCCGAGCTAGGCCTGCGCGTGTTCGAGGCCGGTTACGAGGCGGTCTACATTGCGCGCAGCTATGGTCGCGGCCTGATGCCCGACACCTTCATCGACTACAAGCGCCAGCGCTTCCGTTGGGCCTACGGCGCCATGCAGATCCTGCGGCACCATGCGGCCGCGTTGCTGCGGCCGGCGCACAGTGCGCTGACCGCGGGGCAACGTTATCACTTCATCGCCGGCTGGCTGCCCTGGCTCGCCGACGGCTTCAATCTGCTGTTCAATATCGCGGCTATCGGCTGGTCGATGGCGATGATCCTGGCGCCGCAGAAGATCGATCCGCCGCTGCTGGTATTTTCGGTGCTGCCGCTGTCGCTGTTCACGTTCAAGCTGGTCAAGCTGGTGCACCTGTACACCCACCGCGTAGGCATGAACATCCGCCAGACCGCGGCTGCCGCGATTTCGGGCCTGGCGCTCGCGCATACCATCGGTCTGGCGGTCCTCAAGGGGCTGCTGACGCGCAACGAGCCATTTTTCCGCACTCCCAAGCACAGTGCGCCGCACCGCTTTTTGTCCGCGGTGGCCGCCGCGCGCGAGGAGAGTCTGCTCATGGTCGCGCTGTGGTGTTGTGCGATCGGCATCCGCACCATCCCCAAGGAAATGGCAAGTCCCGACCTGACCGTCTGGCTCGCGGCGCTGCTGATCCAGTCGATTCAGTATGCGGCCGCGCTGCTGGTATCGCTCGCCAGCGCTTTCAATATTCCCGCGTCGCTGCTGGGGAGGCGACCGGGCGAGCTCACAGAGCCAGCGGCACAAGCCTGAGAATATGGCGCTCGGCGTTCAGGCCGGGGATCCGCAGCGCGCGTGAGTGCTCCAGCCGCCAGCCTGCCGGCAGCTCGGCGAGCTCAGCGGCCGGGTAGCGGCCCTTGAGCGCCAGCACGCGCGTCCCAGGGCCGCACAGGCCCTGCACGCTGACGAGCACATCCGGCAGCGCGGCGTAGGCGCGCACGAGCACGGTATCGAAGGCGGCGGCCGGCGCCAGGGTCTCGACCCGCGCCTGCAATGGCGTGACGTTGGTAAGCGCAAGCTTGCGCGCCGCATGCGTCACGAAGCGGATTTTCTTGGCCACCGAATCGATCAGCGTGAAACTGCGCTGTGGCGACAGCAGCGCGAGCGGCAGGCCGGGGAAGCCGGCCCCGGTACCGACATCGGCGATCCGCGTGCCCTCGAGCTCGACGTGCGCACTCAGACTATCGAGCAGATGGCCTCGGATCATGGCGCCACGCTCGGTGATGCTGGTCAGGTTATAGCTGCGATTCCAGATCGATAGCTCATCGAGCAGCTGCAGCGCTCGTGCCGCCTGCTCGGCCGGCAGCGTCACGCCGAGCAAGGCGGCATCGTCGATCAGTTGTTGCTGCTCGCTGGTCATCGCTGTTGCGAGTGCTCGCGCAGCACCTTGCACGCTCGCTTCAGACCGCCACTGGGCCGATACGCACCACGGTGCGGCCGATGACGCTGCCCTTGAGAAAAGACTCGAATGCGGCCGGCAGCTCGGCGAGCCCGATGCTGCGAGTGACGATCCGATCCAGATGCCGCGGCTTGAGATCGCTGGACAGGCGCGACCAGACTGCGACGCGGACATCGCGCGGAGCGGCCGATGAATTCACGCCGAGCAGACTGACGCCGCGCAGTATGAAAGGCATCACCGTGGTATGCAGCTCGGCACCGGCCGCGAGTCCGATGCTCGCCACATTGCCGCCGTCGTGCGTGGTACGCAGCAGCCAGGCCAGCGTCTCGCCGCCGGCGTTGTCGATGGCCCCGCCCCAGCGCGCCGACTCCAACGCCTGCTTGCCAAGCGGCAGCTCGCCGCGCAGCAGCAGCTGCGTCGCGCCGAGCGCACGCAGATACTCTTCGGATTCGGGCTTGCCGGTCAGCGCGACTACTTCGTAGCCCCTGGCCGCCAGCATGTCGATCGCCAGCGAGCCGACGCCCCCGGTCGCGCCGGTCACGATCACCGGCCCCAGCGCGGGTGTCTGGCCGTTGATTTCCATGCGCATGATCGCGCGCGCCGCGGCGAAACCGGCGGTGCCGATCGCCATCGCCGAGACGGCATCCAGACCGGCTGGCATCGCCACCACGGCCGATGCCGGCACGCGCGCGAATTGCGCATAGCCGCCATCGCGGGTTTCCGATAGTCCGCAGCCGGTCACCAGCACGGCATCGCCACGCTGATAGGCCGGATCGCTCGATTGCTCGACGCTGCCCGCGAGGTCGATACCGCCGACCAGCGGATAGCGTCGCAGGATGCGACCGGCGCCGGTCGCCGCCAGCGCGTCCTTGTAGTTGATGCTCGAATGAGACACGCGAATCACGACTTCGCCGGGCGACAGATCCGCAAGCAGGAGCTGCTCGAAGCGCGCTTCGATGCCGCCGTCACGTTGATGGATTCTGTAGGCACTGAAGCGCTCAGGCATCGCTAGCTCTCACGGGACTGCCAGCGACGGATCTGTGTTCCGCTGCTGTGGCCAATCAGGCACCATACCAATGACATGCTGCATTTCAACTGTGACTTGATGGGGATCGCCCGGCGCGCCCTCGCCGGGTGCAGGCTGCTCACCCTGCTGCTCCTGGGCCTTGGCATCGGCGCGCTGCACGCCCAGCAGGCCCAGAGCGTTCTGACGCGCGACGGCCTGACGCCCCCGGACCCTGCCGTCACCGATGCCTTGCCGCATTATCTCGAGTCGCGCTCGGCCAGCTTCGTCGACTGGCTGTGGGACGGAAGCATGCTGATCGCGACGCGCTTCGGCGACACCGAGCAGATCCATCGGCTGCGTGCACCGCTGGGCATGCGCGAGCAGCTGAGCTTCGCGGTCGGCGGCATCGCCAGCGCCGCCGCACGGCCCTACGCCAGTGATGCTTTTGTCTATCTCGAGCCGCATCACGGCGGCGAAAGCAGTCAATTGTTCCTGCAGCGGCTCGCGGAGCACGCGTTGACGCCGCTGACCGACGGCAGCCATCGCGACGGCCCGCCGCTCTGGGCCCACGACGGCAAGCACATCGCCTTCGCCAGCAACCGCCGCAACGGCATCGATGTCGATCTCTACGTGCTCGACACCGAGGAGCCTGGCGCCACGCCCCGACTGGTGGTGGGCGGTGCCGGTAATCGCTGGCGTGCCTACGATTGGTCGATCGACGACAAGCGGCTGCTGCTCGGCCGCGAGCTGTCGAGCGACAGCGGCGGCGGCGCCAGCGCTGGCGGCGCGCCCGAAAGCGAGCTCTACATCGCCGCGGTCGACAGCGGCGAGATCAGCGCCGTGGCCATCGCCGGTGCCACCGCCGCAGTGCGTGTGCGAGACGCGCGATTCGCCGGCGATGGCCACGGCCTCGTGCTGCTCACCAGCCACGCGGCCCCGGGCAGGCCCGCGATGGCCGCCGGCGGTGCGCAGTTCCAGCACCTCTGTTACACCGACTTTGGCGGTCACGAATGGCGCGATCTGAGCACCGACGCGAACCATGACGTCGAGCGCTTCGATCGCAGCATCGATGGTCGCTATGTTGCCTACGCGGTCAATGATGGCGGCAGCAGCCGGCTGATGCTGATCGACCAGCAGCGCAAGCTTGATCTGACCGTAGCCGCTCTGCCCGCGGGCATCATCAGGGGGCTGACATTCGATCCGAGCGGCACGCGCCTCGCCCTGACGATCGAAACGGTGCGCTCACCCGCTGATGTCTACGTGTTGGAACCGCAGACCCAGGCGTTGACGCGCTGGACGCAAAGCGAGGTCGGACTGCTGGACCCCGAAGGCTTCGTGGTACCGCAGGTGCTGCATTTTCCCACCTGGGACCGTGTCGAGGGTCGGCCCCGCGAGCTCACCGCGCTGGTCTATCGGCCGGGCGCCGCGGCGCCCGGCACCCCGCCCAGCACGTTGGGCGGCGGCCAGAGCCAGACCGGTCCGCGACCGGTGCTGCTGCTGTTGTGCGGCGGCGGCGGGCAGTGCCGGCCTGGCTTCGATCCGTTTCTGCAATGGCTCATCCACCAGCTCGGCGTCGTGGTCGTGGCACCGAACGTTCGTGGTTCCGCGGGTTTCGGCCGCTCCTTCGCGGAAGCAGGCCAGGGCGCGCTGCGCGACGATGCCGTGCGTGATGTCGGCTCACTGCTGGTATGGATCGATCTGCAGCGCGATCTGGATCGAAACCGCGTTGCGCTGCTCGGCGAGGGTTACGGCGCTTATCTGGCGCTGCAATCGCTGGCCGACTATGGCGATCGGCTGCGCGGCGGCATCGCCGCTTTCCCGCCGCAGCTCTCCGGGCTGGCGAACAGGTCGGCGATCCGGCGCCCGGTGCTGCTCGTGCAGGGGCTCAACAATCCGGGCGTGCCGGCCTACGAGATGGAACAACTGCGCTCGCGCCTGCGCGTCGACGGCGTCGAGGTGCAGTACCTCGCGGCCGCGGATGAGGGTCAGGGCTTCACGCGCAAATCAACTCGCGACGCCTATCGCGACGCCGCCGCCAATTTCCTCTCGCAGTTATTGCGCTGACAGGATGCTCAGGCGCCCGTGGCCGTGGTCGGCTAATGTAGCCCTTGCGGGCCCAAAATGGGCCTAAAACGGGCGTAAAGCGTAGGCTGAAGCGCGCATTTACCATAGCATGATCGCATTGATTCAGCGCGTTACCGAGGCCAGCGTACAGGTCGATGGGCGCATTACCGGCGAAATTGGCCCGGGTCTGCTGGCGCTGATCGGCGTGGTTCGAGGCGACGACGTGGCCAGGGCCGAGCGGCTGCTGCGACGTGTACTCGATTACCGCGTGTTTGCCGACGCGGCCGGTCGCATGAACCTGAGCCTGCGCCAGCGCTCCGGCGGCCTGCTGCTGGTGCCACAGTTCACGCTCGCGGCCGACACCGAGGGTGGCAACCGGCCGGGATTCAGTGGCGCTGCCGCGCCGGCTGAGGCTGCGGCACTGTTTGATTATGCTGTGAGTTTCGCGCGCAGCTTGCACAGCGAGGTCGCCAGCGGACTATTCGGCGCTCATATGCAGGTCTCATTGGTCAACGACGGTCCGGTCACATTCTGGCTCGAGACCTGATGGGCAGCTGCAAAGCGTGACGCGAGGCGAAGAATTCCTTGAGCGCCAGTTAGTTGTGCAGCGCCAAATGCCCTATCATTGACCATTGGCCTGCGACGGGCCCTAGGCTTGACCGGAGCTCTCCATGGACCTCTTTGCCCCCAAGCACCTGCTGCTCATACTGCTGATCGTGTTGCTGGTCTTCGGCGGCAAGAAGATTAAAACCCTGGGCTCCGACCTGGGGTCGGCTTTCCGCGGCTTCAAGAAGGCGATGAACGAGGGCGAGACTGAGGAGCCGGCCAAACAGATTCAGGCCCCGGCAGCCAAGGACGCCGAGTTTCCCGAGGTGGCCGCAAACAAGGCCGAGAAGGACAGCGAAAACAAGACCGCGCCCCGCGCCTGAGCGCGGCACTTAGGTTCGCTGCGCGCAATGTTCGGGATCGACTTTTCCGAAATATTGGTGATCTTCGGTATCGCGCTGGTCGTGCTGGGCCCGGAGAAGCTGCCCAGACTCGCCCGCACCATTGGCCGCTGGGTCGGGCGCGCGCGCGCCATGGCGCGGCAATTCCGCGAGCAGCTCGAGCAGGAATCGGACGCCTTGCAGCGTAGCGCCAATCTGCGCACGCCAGCGAGTACCCCCGGGACCCCGACACCACAACCGGCCCCGCCGGCCCCGGTGGTCGCACCCGCCCCGGTGGTCGCACCCGCCCCGGTGGTCGCACCGGCCCCGGTGGTCGCACCGGCCCCGGTGGTCGCACCCGCCCCGGTGGTCCCGCCGGCCCCGTCGCCGCCGGCTGCCGCCGCGTCCGCTGGCGCGCCTGAACATCACGAGCAACCGGCGCCGCCGCCGGCGGAACCGCATGAGCGAGCCGGATGATTCGCTGCCGGAAGGCACGCTGATCTCGCACCTGCTCGAGCTGCGCTCGCGGCTGCTGCGAGCGTTCATCGCCGTGCTGGTTGCGTTTCTGCCCTGCGCTTACTACTCCAACCAGCTATTCGATTTTCTGTCGACGCCACTGGTCGCCAAGCTTCCGCCCGGCCAGAAGCTGATCGCCACCACGGTGACCGCGACCTTTACCGCGCCGCTCAAGCTCGCGTTCGTCGCCGGCCTGCTGATCGCGATGCCGTATGTGCTGTTTCAGATCTGGGCGTTCGTCGCGCCCGGGCTGTATCGGCGCGAGAAGCGCTTCGCGGTGCCGCTGCTGGTGTCGTCGATCCTGCTGTTTTATCTCGGGGTCGCATTTTCCTATTTCCTGGTGTTCCCACTGGTGTTCCGGTTCTTCGTCGCCACCACGCCGCACAACGTGACGCTGATGGCGGACATCTCCAACTACCTGAAGTTCGCGCTGACGCTGTTCGTTGCCTTCGGCGTAGCGTTCGAGACCCCGGTCGCCGTGGTGTTACTGGTGCTCACCAATCTGGTGACGCTGCAGAAGCTGCGATCGATGCGCGGCTACGCGCTGATCCTCGTGTTCATCATCGCGGCAATCCTGACACCGCCCGATGTGCTGTCGCAGACGGCGATGGCGGTACCCATGTATATGCTCTATGAGGGCGGCATTCTCCTTGCCGCCATTCTGGTTCGCAGCAGCGCCGCCGCCGAAGCGAGAGAACAGGGCCCCGTTTGAACCCCACCATCCTTGGCCATCCCGCCGGGCTGGCCACGCTGTTCTTCACCGAGATGTGGGAGCGCCTGAGCTTCTACGGCATGCGGGCGCTGCTGATCCTGTTCCTCGTGGACCAGGTGGCGCACGGCGGACTCGGACTCGATGACCGGACTGCGGCCGCCATCTACGGCTTGTACGTCGGTGGCACCTACCTCGCCTGCCTGCCCGGAGGATGGATCGGCGACCGCCTGCTCGGCGGCCAGCGCGCCGTCCTGATCGGGGGCATCGTGATCGCGCTCGGCCACCTGCTGCTCGGCCTGGCGCCGTCGACCGCCGCATTCCTCTTCGGCCTGCTGGTGATCGTGCTCGGCACCGGGCTGCTCAAGCCCAATGCCAGCGCCATCGTGGCGCAGCTCTACCCGGAAGGCGGCGCCCGGCGCGATGCCGGCTTCACGATCTACTACATCGGCATCAACGTCGGTGCGACCCTAGGTCCGCTGATCGCGGGCTTGCTGGCGGTGCGCTACGGTTGGCCTTACGGGTTCATGACCGCCTCGGTCGGCATGACCGCCGGAGTACTGCAGTATCTGTGGGGGCGTCGGCTGCTCGGCGATGCCGGACGCCGGCCGATGGCGCATTCGAGCGATGCGCCGCTCACCGGACCGCCGCCGCGCGCCGCGTTGCGCTGGATTGCCCTCGCAGGCGTAGTCCTCATCGCCGTGGTGGCGTTGTTGTGGAGCGGCGTGGTGCATGTCCCCGCCGTCGTACTGCAAGCGGTCTCGACCCAGGCCATCGTCGCCATCGCGATTCTGTATTTCGCCTATCTGCTGTTCGCGGCCGGGCTCACCAGGATCGAACGGCTGCGGGTGCTGGCGGTGGTGGTGCTGTTCATGGCTTCGGTGCTGTTCTGGGCCGGGTATGAGCAGACCGGTTCGTCGCTGAACCTGTTCGCCGAGCGCCATACCGACCGCCGGCTATTCGGCGGGTTGGTGCCGGCGAGCTGGTTTCAGTCGCTCAACCCGGTGTTCATCGTCGTTTTCGGCTCGGCGTTTTCAGCCCTTTGGGTGCAACTGGCGCGCCGCCATCTCGATCCCCCCACGCCGCTCAAGTTCATCCTCGGCTTGCTGGGGATGGGTTCCGGCTTTGTAGTCATGGCAGCGGCCTCGCGCCTGGTAGTCGCAGGCCATCTGGTCGGCATGGGCTGGCTCACCGTCACCTATCTGCTGCACACCTGGGGCGAGCTGTGCCTGAGTCCGGTCGGCATGAGCGCGGTTACCAAGCTGGTGCCGTCGCGTTTTGTAAGCCAGAGCCTGGGCGTGTGGTTCGTTAGCCTGTCGATCGGTAACCTGGTCGCCGGCCGCATCGCCGGCGATTTCGATCCGTCGAATCTTGCAGCGATGCCGGGCCAGTTCATGTACATCTTCTGGTTCAGCGCCATCAGCGCGGCGCTGCTGGCGCTGTCATTGCCGCTGATGCGTCGTTGGATGTGCGGGGTACAGTAAGGCCACCAGCGCAAGGGGAAATTTCTCGTGGCGGACAGCATCCGTGCGCCTACGCTCGCGGCCGGCGGCGCGACGCCGGTTCCGGCGGTGGCCACGGCACCGCAGCTCACGCTGCGCGCCATCGTGCTCGCGGTCGTGCTCGCGGCGCTGATGGGCGCGGCCAATACCTACCTCGGCCTGTTCGCCGGGATGACCATTGCCTCGGCGATTCCGTCGGCCGTGGTGTCGATGGCGGTGCTCAAAATGCTCGGCCACGGCGGCATTCTGGAAAACAATATCGTTCAGACCGGCGGCTCGGCGGGTCAATCCACCGCTACCGGCGTCATCTTCACGACGCCGGCGCTGGTCATGCTCGGCGCCTGGCACGACTATCGTTATGGCTGGGTGTTCGCCTTCGCAGCGCTGGGCGGTGTGCTCGGTGTGCTGTTCTCAGTGCCGCTGCGCCGAGCGCTGATCATCGAGCAGAAGCTGCCCTTTCCAGAGGGCACCGCGGCCGCGGAAGTCTTGCGCGCCGGCGCGGATCCGACCCATGGGGCCAAACTGCTGTCGATGGCGGCAGCGGCCGGCGCGGTCCTGAAGCTGTCGGCCGCGAACGGCCTGCAGCTGATCCCCGATGCTGCGCTCGCGGCCCGGTTTGTCGGCCGCGGGATCGCCTATCTGAGCACCAATCTGTCGCCGGCGCTGCTCGGTGTCGGCTACATCTGCGGTTCGAACGTGGGCATTGTGATGCTGGCCGGCGGGATCATTTCGTGGAATATCGCGATCCCGATCTACAGCAGCTATTTTCTCCACGCTGATGTCCTCATGGCCGCGAAAGTGGCGGGCTTGAGCGCCGCCGATGCGGCCGGCACGATCTGGTCGCAGCGGATCCGCTTTCTCGGCGTCGGCGCGATGTTGCTCGGCGGCATCTGGACCCTGGTGTCACTGCGCGGATCGCTGCTCGCCGGCGTGAGAAGCGGCTTTGCCGCAACGCGCCGCGCGCGCGCCGCCGGCGATGCGGCCGAGATTCCGGACACCGAGCGCGACCTGCCGATGAAGTACGTGCTCACCGGCGTGGTGCTGGCTTCGCTGCCGCTGATGCTGATGTACCACTCGGTGGTCGGCAGCTTCCTGATCAGCATCCCGATGACGCTGGCGATGATCGTCCTGGCGTTCCTGTTCTGCTCGGTGTCGGGCTACATGGCCGGCCTGGTCGGCAGCTCCAATGACCCGGTGTCCGGCATGATCATTTCGACCATCCTCGCGGCCTCGGCAATGCTGCTGGTGTTGACGCATGGCAATGCTATCGTCGGGCCCGTGGCCGCCGTCATGATCGGCGCGGCTGTGTGCTGCGCATTATCGATCGCCGGGGATAACGTGCAGGACTTGAAGTGCGGTCAGCTGGTCGGCGCGACGCCCTGGCGGCAGCAGCTCATGCTGTGCATCGGCGCGGTGACCTGCGCCACCGTGCTGGCGCCGGTGCTGAACCTGCTGAACCACGCCTACGGTATCGGCGTGCCCGATGCTGCTCATCCGCATCCGTTGCTCGCGCCGCAGGCGACCATGATGGCCGCGGTGTCGCGGGGCCTGTTCGGCGGCAGCTTGCCGTGGACCATCATCATCGTGGGCGCAGGGATCGGCCTGGCCGTCATCATCATCGATGAGTGGCTGCGTGCACGAGGCAGTAAGTTCCGTACGCCGGTACTCGCGGTCGCGGTCGGCATCTATCTGCCGCTCGACATTTCCGTACCGATCTTTATCGGCGGCATGCTGTCGCACTTTGCCGCAGGTCGGCGCGCCAGCGGCGGCACCGAAAGTCTCGCCGGCCGCGGCATGCTGTTTGCGGCCGGCATGATCGCCGGCGAATCGCTGACCGGCGTCCTTCTGGCTATTCCGATCGTCGTCTCCGGTCGAGCCGACGTGCTCGCCCTGCCGCGGTCGCTGCGCCTGGGAGACCAGCCGTCGGGTGAAATCCTGGGGCTGTTGATGTATGTGGCGCTGGCGTGGCTGCTCTATCGGATCGCCAGCCGCAGCGACGACTAAGGCGGTGCGCGTACCCCCGCGCTCAGGCTGCGCTACTTCTTCGGCGCCGGCCGCGGCTTTTGCCCAGGGGCAGGCTTGCGCCCCGGCTCCAATGAAGCCTTGAGGCGCAGCAGCCCGCGCTCCCAGCCACTGCGCAGACGCAGATACATCGGGTTCCAGGCTTCCCCTTCCGGAATGCCCGAGCCCAACAACCGCAAAATCGTCAGCGCCCCACCTTTCCCGGGCGCCGCGATCTCGCTATGGAGCAGAAAATCATCGACGATGACCGTGTCGTCGCTCGGCAGCCCGGGCAGCGGCATGTAGATCAGCCGCAACCGGCGCGGCGGCTGGTATATGTCGATATGGGCTTCGCGCGTCAGGTCGGCATCGAAACGGAACCAGAAGCTGCCGCCCTCGCGCGCATCCACGCGCGCCTGCGGCGCATACCAGCGCGCCAGGCGCGCCGGCTCGATCAGCGCCTGCCAGACCTCGGCGATCTCGGCACGAATATCGACCCGATGCGCATAACCGCGTGTCTGCTGCGCCATGACTGGCGCTGCCGTCAGGAACTACCCGTGCCGGCGCCGCGGCTGCCGCGTTCGCGCAGCGCCACCGCCAGCAGCGGCAGCAGCGAGGCGGCGATCACCAGCAGCGTCACGACGCCGAAATTGTTCTTGACCCAGGGCAGATTGCCGAAGGCAAAGCCGCCGAACAGGAACAATGCCACCCACGATACGCCACCGGCGATATTGAAGGCCTGGAAGCGCAGGTACGGCATGCGACCTATGCCGGCGACGAACGGGGCGAAGGTGCGCAGCACCGGCGTGAATCGCGACAGCAGCACGGTCAGGCCGCCGTGGCGGCGAAAATAGCCTTCCGTACGTTGCAGATATGCGAGCTTGAAGAACCGATATCGTCCGCTGAACGCCCGCTGGCCAAGCCCGCGGCCAATCGCGTAATTCACCGAGTTGCCGGCGATGGCGGCGGCGGCGAGCAGCACAAACGCCCAGCCTACTGTCAAGCTGCCGCTTCGGTCCACGGCGGCGAGCGCGCCGACGCCGAACAACAGCGAGTCGCCGGGAAGAAAGGGCGTCACCACCAGGCCGGTCTCGGCAAAAATCATGGCGAACAGGATGGCGTAGATCCAGACGTCGTAGCGCGTCAGCAGCTCGATCAGGTGCCGATCCAGATGCAGCAGCAGATCGGCTGCCGTGTGCAGCAGGCTCATGCCGGCTGACCTGCCATCGGCTTCCTAGCGCGCCGCGGCGGCGCTGGCCCCGACTGCCACGAGGCCCGTGCGCGAACTCAGGGCCTGCAGTGCCAGCGACACCTGTGGATCGCGCTGCGCCAGCGTCGGCGCGGCGCCGCTCGCATTGACGGCCGTATCCATATCGGCCGGCGGCTGTTCCGGACCCTCGAGTGCCATGTCGGGGGCGAGACCGACGCCGTTGATCGAGATTCCCGCGGGCGTGAAGTACCGCGAGGTGGTGAGCTTGAGGGCCTGACCACCGGCAAGCGGCATGATCGTCTGCACCGAGCCCTTACCATAGGTGCGGCGGCCGATGAGGGTCGCACGGTGGTTGTCATGCAGCGCGGCGGCGAGTATTTCCGAAGCCGAAGCCGAGCCGCCGTTGACCAGCACTACCAGTCTGGCGCCGTTGGTGATGTCGCCCGGTTTGGCCTCGATACGGAACTGCGCATCCGCAGTCCGACCCTCGGCACTGACAATGGTGCCGTGATCGAGAAAATCATCGGCAACCTGCACGGCCGCATCGAGCACGCCGCCGGGATCGTTGCGCAGATCGATGATGAAGCCCTCGAGTTTCTTCGCGCGCGCGCGCTCGAGCCTGGCCACGGCCTGTTCGAGCTCGGTTGCGGTGCTATCGGTGAAGCTGGTGATCCGCAGGTAGCCGTAATCCGCTGTCAGCAACTCGGCGGCAACGCTGTGCAACCGCACATGGGTTCGCTCGACCTGGAACTCGAGCAGCGACGACGAGCCATCGCGACGCACCGCGAGCCGGATCTGGCTGCCTTCGGGCCCGCGCATGCGCGCTATCGCCGAGTCCAGATCGGCCGGGTCGACCGCGATGCCGTCGATCTTGACGATGACGTCCCCGGTCTGGATGCCGGCACGCTCGGCGGGCGACCCGGGCATGCGCCCTACGACACTGACGCCATCCTCACCCGGCACCACCTCGACTCCGATGCCGGCGTAGGTGCCGCTGGTGCTGACCTTCATATCCTCGAATTCATCCGGGGTCAGGAAAGTCGAGTGATCGTCCAGCGCCTCGACCATCCCGCGAATGGCGCTCTGCATCAGCTGATGGTCGTCGACCGGGTCGACATAATTGTCGCGCACGCGCTGCAGCACTTCCGCGAGCAGCCGCGCATCCTTCCAGGGCAGCGCGGCACTGCCGCCTGCCGGCGCCGGCGAGAGGGTCTCCGCCGGCGTGCGTTCAGCCACCACCCGCGAGGCCACCGATAGCGATAAGCCGAGCAACAGGCCGACGAACAGGGCCAGAATCAGACGTGCGCGCGGCGACATAAGCTTAGATAGTACAAGGCCGGGGCCGCGGACCCAAATTAAGGCTGCAGAGCGGCCTGCCCGGCGTCGACCAGCAGCCCTCAGCCGCTGCCGGCCGGCCCGCTCATGCGGCGTTGGCGTTGACCGGCCAGACACCGCTTGGATGCGCCGCGGCCGCGTACAGCGGCAACTCGGCTACCACGTCCACCAGCGGTACCGGCCGCCCGATCGCAAAACCCTGGCCGTAATCCACGCCCAGGGCCGTGATGCGAGCGCGAATCTCATCGGTCTCGACGTATTCGGCCACGGTCGTCAGCGACATGGCGTGCGCGAGCTGCGCGATCGCCTGCACCATCGATTCCGCGCGGGGGTCCTTGAGCACATCGCGCACGAAACTGCCATCGATCTTGAGCATGCCGATCGGCAGCGTGCGCAGATAAGAGAGCGAGCTCAGGCCGGTGCCGAAGTCGTCGAGCGCAATGTTGCAGCCGAGTTCGCGCAGCCGCCGCATCAGCGTCTCTGCCCGGTTGAGATTGCCGATGGCCGCGCTCTCGGTCAGCTCGAAACACAGCATCGCCGGATCCAGGCCGCTGCTCTCGATCATCCGGACGACGTGCTCGGTGAAATCGGCGTCCTGCAGCGACTGGCCGGAGAAATTGATCGCGAATACGATCTGGCTGGCGCGCAGCAGCTCGACATGCGGCTTGAGCATCTCGAGCGCATGCTTGATGACCCATCGATCCAGCGTCGGCATGAGCTGGTATCGCTGCGCCGCCGACATGAAATGATCCGGACCGACGATCTCGCCGTTCTCGCCGATCATGCGCAGCAGGATCTCGAAATGCGGCGGTCCTTCGTGATTGCCGAGCGGCACGATCAGCTGCGCGTTGAGCTCGAGCCGGTCCTCCGCGATCGCGGCGCGCAGATCGGCGACGAGATTGATGTCGGTGAAGCGGCGCACGATGCTTACATCGGCTTCCTGATACAGCTCGACGCGATTCCGGCCGCGGTCATTGGCGGCCTTGCAGGCGGTCTCGGCGGCGGCGAAGGCATGCACGAATTCCTTCGAGCGTGGATCGACCGCCGACACGCCGATGCTGATCGAGACCGGCATCTTGCCGTCGCCAAACACGGCGCCGAGATCCTCGGCACCCGCGCGCAGCGCCTCGGCGAACTTGGCGGCATCCTGCAGGGCTGCCGGCAGCAGAATCGCGAAGCGGTCGCCGGAGATTCGCGCCGCGATCGCTCCCGGCGGCAGGCGGGTGCGAATCAGCTCGCCGAGCTGGGCAATCACACGATCGCCCATGTGCATGCCGTAATTGTCGTTGATCACATGCATGCGATTGATGTCGATCGACAGCGCGCTCCAGCAGCGCTGTGTGCCGCTGACCTCCTGCAGCGCGTTGCCGACGCGCTGCTCGAAGGCCGGGCGGGTCAGCAGACTGGTAAGCGCGTCATAGCTATGGCCGATGATCGTTGCCACGCGGCTGGCAAGCAGCTCGGTGAGCCGGGCGTAGTGCGGCGTGAACTCGGGCGCCGATTCGGTGCGGAACAGGGCCAGCACACCCATCGTATTGCCATCCGAGCGCAACACCGGGCACACCAGCACGCGGTAGGCATTCGAGACGGCGCCGGTGGTCAGCATCATGCGATTGACGATCGTTGCCTTGCGCCGCATCTGCGCCATCGACATCAGGTGCCGATGCGCCTTGGCCAGCAACGAGATTTCGATCGGCGACTCGGCGGACACCTGCACCAGCGCGATCCCCTTCTCCGGCACGATCAGCGCCGATAAGCCGACCTTGAGATGCTCGGTGGCCCTGGCGACGATGGCCTTGAAATCGCCGGCGCTGTCGGGCTTGTTGTCGGTGTCGCCGGTAATCGACAGCAGCATGTCGAGATCGTTGTCCTGCTCGAGCAGTGAGCTGTTCAGATTCAGGATTTTGTCGCGCGCCATCAGTTCGCGCCGCAGGCATTCGATTCCGGGCTTGACCAGCGCCTGCACGAACGAAAAGGCGCGCTGCTCAGCTTCGCTATTTGCCGGCTTAACGCAGATCGCAACCACCGCGAACGGCGTCGCCGGCACCCCACAGTCGTCGCGCCGCAGCCAGAATATATAGGTCGGCTCGGCGCCCGCCATGCACTGCTCGCCATTGACGGCGGGCTCGCGTTCGGCGTTGCGGATGGTCTGCGGAAGCAGCGACATCAGCGCCGGCTCGACCGAAATCTCGGTCGACCAATGCAGCCCGCCGAGCGCATTGAAAACGCTCACGCTGTTCATGCGCGGCAATAAGGCGCGCAGCAGCTGAGCGTACGGCTCCAGCGACGGATCGATGACCACCGGCCGCTCGGGCACGGATATATTCATGTGTTCTCGTAATCCTCTGGTGCACAAGCATCGCCGCACGAGCGACCATAATCCTTGACGGATGTCGCTTTTCCCTCATCCAATCCGAGATAGACCGCTCACTGGCTTGGGATCGTGCCGCTCGGCCCCGGCAGGCCTGAATTTGGGGCCCCGGGACCGGTACCGCCGGGCGCCCTGGCCTCAAGGCCCGTCTTACGGGGAGGGGCTGCGCGCCTTGAACCAGGGAGCCGGATCCACGGGCTTGCCGCCGCGGCGGATCTCGAAATAAAGCTCGGGCGCGACCCGGCCTCCGGTATCCCCGGCCGCGGCGATCGCCTCACCGGCGCCGACCGATTCGCCCACCGCCTTGAGCAGCCGGTCATTATGGCCATAGAGGCTCAAATAGCCCTCGCCATGATCGACGATCGCCAACAAACCCAGCCCGGGGAGCCAATCGGCGTACACCACGCGCCCGGCCGACACGGCTTTGACGGGCGCATCGCGTTCGGTGGCAATGACGACTCCTTCCCATTTCACGCCGCTCGCTCGCTTGTCGCCGAACTTCGCCGTCACGTGGCCTGCAACCGGCCACGGCAGCTCGCCGCGTGAGCGACCGAAGGCGGTGGCGTTATCCGGCGGCGCTACCGATTTCAACGAGCGGTTCAGTTCCTTGAGCAGTCCCTCGAGATCGGCTTGCTGGCTCTTGAGCCGTGCCAGGCTCTGCTCGCGCGTGCGCGCCGCGGCCGTGAGACTGGCCAGCACCTGTTGCCGGTCATTGCGCGCGCGCTCGAGCTGCTGCAACTGCAGCTGCTGTGCCGCTTTGAGCTTCGCCAGCTCGGTCTGCTGCTGCGCCAGCTCGACATCGAGCTCATCGAGGCGCTGCCCCTGCGCCTGGATCTGCGCGATCTGGTCGGCGCGTGCACGACCGAAATAGCCGTAATAGGCAAACAGCCGGCTGCTACGCAGCGGGTCCTGCTGATTGAGCAGCAGTTTAAGCGGCTCCTCCCGCCCGATCACGTAGGCCACGCGCAGCTGTGCGGCGAGCGCTGCGCGCTCATTTACCAGGGCTTGCTGCTGCTGCGTCCTGGTCTGTGCCAGGGCGGCGCGGCGTGCGCTGCGATCCGTGTATTCGCGGTTGACACGGCCGAGCTCGGCGCGCACCTGACCGAGCGACAGCTCCGCCGCACGCAGATTGCCCGACAGCCGGTCGCGCTCGAGCGCATCACGGCTGACTTGCTGCGTAATCCGGTCGATTTTCTCGCGCAGGACCCGCAGCTCGGCTTCGGCTTTTGCCGGCGCAGCCGCCTCGAGCGGCCCCGCCAGCGCGGCCATGAGTGCGATTGTGATCATAATGAGGGTCGGGTAACGTGACCGCATACCTTTCAGGGGCGAGATGGGAGCCTAAGCCGAGTATTTCACGCGGGCAGCGTTGCGTCTGCACCGCATTGGCGCGTGCCGCTTAGCCCTGCCCGCAAGCCCGACCAGCTATAATCAACGGCTTGCCATAGCGAGCCTGAGTGCGTGAGGCGATGGATCGACTGCTCGAATATTCCAGCCACCATCCGTGGCTCGCGGCCTTCGCGGTCGCCACCGCCATGGCGGTCCTGGCCTACGAGCTGCGCCTGCGCGCCGAAAGCTTCGCTGCGCTGGGGCCACAGGATGTGATTCGGCTGATGAATCAGGGCGCTACGGTACTCGATGTGCGCGGCCAGGAGGCCTTCCACGAAGGCCACATCAGCGGCGCGCGTCATTTCGACGCTGCGCAAATCGCCAGCGCCGGCGACGCGCTCAAGAAATACAAGGAGCGCCCGCTGATCGTCTATTGCGACCGCGGCACGACCGCGGCCGCCACGGTGCGCGCCCTGACGCAGCAAGGCTTCACCAAAGTGTTCAACCTGCGCGGCGGCATCACAGCCTGGCGCGCCGAGAACCTGCCGCTGGCACGTGAATGAGTCGCGCAGAGAATCGAGGCAATGGCTACCGAGCTGGTGGTGATGTACGCAAAATCCTGGTGCCCCTATTGCGAGCGCGCGCGCGCGTTGCTGACGGGCAAAGGCGTCAGTTTTCGGGAAATCGATATCGAGGCACAGCCCGAGCAGCGTGAGGATATGATCCGTCGCTGCGGTCAGTACACCGTGCCGCAGATCTTCATCGGCGATCGCCATGTCGGCGGCTCGGACGACATCCATGAGCTCGATGCAGCCGGCGGCCTGGATCCGCTGCTGCTGCAGCGCTGATATCGCAATCGGCCCCTAAGCAACAAGGTTTACGACATATATGGCCACTGAACAAGCCCCGGCCGCGGTGGATACCGCAGCACCGTCCACCACACTCGCGCTTCAAGGCGTCTACCTGAAAGACTGCTCTTTCGAGTCACCCCAGGGCCCGCGTGGCAATGGCGAGTGGAATCCGCATATCTCGCTGGATCTGAACACCACCGTGCAACCGATCGCCGGCGACGTGCGCGAAGTGGTGCTGACCATCACGGTTTCGGCGAAGCAGGCGGAACAGACGCTGTTTCTGGTCGAGGTCAAACAGGCTGGCGCCTTCCTGATGCAGAATCTCTCCGCGGAGGAATACAAGCGCGCGATCGGCAGCATCTGCCCGAATGTGCTGTTCCCGTACGCGCGGGCGGTGGTGTCGCAGCTCGTGAGCCAGGGCGGTTTTCCGCAGCTGCTGCTGCCGCCGGTGAACTTCGACGCCCTGTATGCCAGCTCGCAGAACGAAGGCGCCAACGCGACCAGGAATTAGGGGCCGGTCCCGTGCGGGCGACCCCCTTCGTGCATGCCGACATCGTCGTGCTCGGCGCGGGCTCCTGGGGCACCGCACTCGCAATCCAATGCGCGCGTGCCGGGCGGCCGGCGCGGCTGTGGGGCCGCGATCGCGCCCACGTCGAGGCGATGGCGCGTGAGCGCACCAATCGGCGCTACCTGCCCGATGTCGGATTCCCCGACAGCCTGCAGCTGATCGGGCAGCTCGAGGCCGCGATCGACGGCGTCGACGACGTGCTGATCGCAGTGCCGAGTCATAGCTTTCGCGTGCTGCTGACGCGGCTCAAGCCGCTGCTGCCGGCCGCCACACGGCTATGCTGGGCGACCAAAGGCTTCGAACTCGACAGCGGCAAGCTGCCCAATGAGGTTGCGCATGAGGTGCTGGGCTCGGGCCGCGCCGTCGCCGTGCTCTCCGGCCCCACCTTCGCCGCGGAAGTCGGCGCCGGCCTGCCGACCGCGATGACCATTGCCTCGCCGGATGCCGATTATGCCGAGACACTCGCCCACGATCTGTCCTCCGCCAGCTTTCGTGCCTATACCTCGACCGACATCACCGGCGTCGAGGTTGGTGGCGCGGTCAAGAACGTGCTGGCGATCGGTGCCGGCCTGTCGGACGGCCTGGGCTTCGGTGCCAATACCCGCATCGCGTTGATCACGCGCGGCCTGGTCGAGATGACGCGCCTGGGGGTCGCGCTGGGTGCGCGCCGCGAAACCTTCATGGGTCTCGCGGGCCTCGGTGACCTGGTGCTGACCTGTACCGACAACCACTCACGCAATCGCCGCTTCGGTCTCGCGCTCGCCCAGGGCGCCGGCGTCGAGCTGGCATTGGCCGAGATAGGCCAGGTGGTCGAGGGCTACCACGCGGCCGCAGCATTGCGTCGCGTCGCCGCGCGCGAGCATGTGGTGATGCCGATCGCCGAGGGGATCTACGGCGTACTCTATGAACAGCTGCCCGCCGAGTACGTCGTGCGCGGCTTGATGGAGCGGCCGATCAGACCGGAGTTCGACTAGCCGCCCGCGGCCTCGACATCGACGGCTGGCATCGCGTAGCGGTTCTGGCGCCAGGCCTCGTACACCACCACGGCGACCGCATTGCCCAGATTGAGGCTACGATTCCCTGGGCGCATCGGAATACTGATCCGTCGGTCCGGCGGCTGTGGCCGCAGCAAGTCGCCCGGCAGGCCCCGGGTTTCCGGACCGAACAAGAACGCGTCACCGGGCTGGTATCGAAGCTCCGAATAACAATTGCTGCCGCCGGTCTCGACCGCGAATACGCGCGCGCCCGGCAGCTGCGCCAGGCAATCGGCGATGCCGGGGTAGCTGCGCAGTATCGCCAGCTCGGCATAGTCGAGTCCGGCGCGCCGCACCGAGCTGCGATCCAGCTCGAAGCCGAGCGGCTCGATCAGATGCAGCGTGCAGCCGGTATTGGCGCAAAGGCGAATGATGTTGCCGGTGTTCGGCGGTATTTCGGGCTGGTAGAGAATCACGTGAAACACAGCACTAGCCTAAACGATCGCGGTGCTACGGTTAATCGTCCATTGTGACGCGCAACCTCCAAAGAGATAATCGACCGATGAACGCCACCGCTGCAGTGACTGTCCGGCCGCCGTCGCTGGCGGCCCGCTTCTGCGGGCTCGAGCTGGCATCGCCGATCGTGCTGCTCTCCGGCTGCGTCGGCTTCGGCGAGGAATACACGCGCGTCGAAGGTTTCAGCAACCGCGACGCGGGCGCCATCGTGCTCAAGGGGACCACCGCTGAGCCGCGGCTGGGCAATGCACCGCACCGGGTATACGAAACGCCGGCCGGCATGCTCAACGCGATCGGATTGCAGAATCCCGGCGTCGATTACGTGGTGAGCCGGATTCTGCCGATGCTCGACTTCAGTGAGACGCGCTTTATCGCCAACGTCTGCGGCTCCACGATTGAGGAGTACGTGGAAGTCACGCGCCGCTTCGACGACTCGCCTATCGATGCGATCGAGATCAACATCTCCTGTCCCAACATCAAGCAGGGCGGCGTGCAGTTCGGCAATGTCCCGGAGATGTCGGCGCGCGTGGTCGAAGCCTGCCGCCGTGTCACCAACAAGCCGCTGATCACCAAACTGTCGCCGAACCAGACTGACATCCGCGAGAACGCGCGCGGCTGCATCGAAGCGGGCACTGACGCCTTCGCGGTCATCAATACCGTGACCGGCATGGCGGTGGACCTTGCGAGCCGACGCCCGGTGCTCGGCAACGGCCAGGGCGGTCTCTCGGGTCCGGCGATCAAGCCGATCGCGCTGCTCAAGGTCAGGGAAGTTTATGAAGTCGCCGGCCCGAAGCGCATTCCGATCATCGGCCAGGGCGGCATCACCAACCTCCAGGACGCGCTCGAGTTCATCATCGCGGGCGCCAGTACCGTCGGCCTGGGCACCGCATTGTTCTACGACCCGCTGCTGTGCAAGACGGTCAACTCCGGGCTGGCGCAATACCTGGGCTCGCAGGGCCTGAGTTCGATCTCGGAACTGGTCGGTACGCTCGATATGGGCATGCACGCCACCGGGCCCGCCTGTTAATCTGCCCGATATGGGCGTTGCCGAAGAACTCGAGCGGCTGCAAGCCTTGCGCGATCGCGGCGCGATCAGCGACGAGGAATTCACGCGTGCCAAGGCGCAGGTGCTCGATGAGCCCGCAGGCTCGCGCAGCGGCGCGCATCGCTCTTTTTTACATCAGCTCGCGCGCTCTCGCAGTGATCGTGTCATCGGTGGCGTTTGCGGGGGACTCGGCCATAGCACCGACCTGCCGTCCTGGGCCTGGCGTGTGATCTTCTGCCTCACGCTGCTGTATTTCGGCGTCGGGCTGCTGATCTACATCCTGTTGTGGATTTTCCTGCCGCAAGACCATTAGCTCGCTAACGGCTATCCGTCCATTCCGGGCACTTGCATCCCCGGGACCGGCAGACCCACGGCGCGATCGACGATAAAGCGCGGCCGGCGCTTGGTCTCCATGTAGATCTTGCCGACGTACTCGCCGAGAACGCCGATCGAGAGTATCTGTACTCCGCCAATAAAGGTTATCGGCAGCACGGTCGAGGCCCAGCCCGGTACCGCCGACGGTTTGGTCAGCGCGACCACCAGCACCCAGATGCTGACCGCCAGCGCAAACAGCGAGGTCAGCAGTCCCAGTATCGAGATCACGCGCAATGGTACCGCCGAGAACGACGTGATGCCGTCGATTGCCAGGGCCGACATCCGCGACAGCGAGTACTTGGTCGATCCGGCCCTGCGTTCGCGCCGATCATAGAAAACCTGCGCCGAGCGCAAGCCGATCAGCCGCACGATCCCCCGCAGGAACAGGTTGACCTCGCCGTACTGGCGCAGGATCTCAACGGCCCGACGGCTCATCAGGCGGTAGTCGGCGTGGTTGTCGATGACGTCCACACCGAGGCGGCGCATCAGCCCATAGAACCCGGCGGCGGTCATTCTCTTCAACCGGGTGTCGCTCGGCCGCAACCCGCGCACCCCGTACACGATGTCATGACCCTGCTGGTAATAGTCGAGCATCTGCGGGATCACCGTGAGATCGTCCTGCAGATCGGCATCGATGCTGATCAGCACATCGCCGGGCGCAATGGTCAGTCCGGCGAGCAGCGCGTGCTGGTGGCCCACATTGCGCGACAGCAACAACCCGGCGATGTGGCCCGGATGCGCGCGCGCGAGCTGCTCGATCAGCGCCCAGGTCCGATCGGTGCTGCCGTCGTCGACAAACAGCACCAGGCTTCGAGGGCCGCAGCGACCGATGTCGCGCTGCTGCTCGATCAATTCGAGCAGCTGGCCGGCGGTAGCTTCGACCACCAGCTCCTCGTTGTGGCAGGGCACGACGAAGGTAACGGCCGGGTACTCGGGCGCAGTGATTGCGGCCACTCCGCTCTCGAGTTCGCTCATCAGCTGGCCAGCAGGTACAAGCCGGCCAGCACCAACGCTACGCCGCCGCCGGCCTTGAGCGTGAGGCTTTCGCCCAGCGTCAACGCGGCGCCGAGGTAAACCAGGACGAAGGTCAGAGCCGTGAACGCGTAGACCACGACCAGTTTTTCCTTCGACAGCACATAGATCCACAATATCGTGCCGCACAGGTACAGCAGCAGCCCGATCGCGACCGGGGTATTGAGAAATTCCACGGCGTGGGTCTTGTGCTGGGCGCCGACTTTCAACAGCAGCTGGCCGCATGCGGCTGCCAACGATGCTGTCAGGAGCATTAATACGGATGGCAGAGTCACGCGCGCCCCGGTGGCGGATGGCGCTGTGCCTGGGCCCGGGTGGCCCGCTCCTTCATCCGGGCGAATGCCGTCATGACCGGCACCGGCACCCGGCGCAGCAACTGCTTTCTGATCCGGTAGCTCAGCGGCGAGAGGTCAGGCACGCTACGGCTTTCCGGGAGCAGACTTGCCTGCAGGGCTTCACTCAATCGTGCCATCGCATCGCGGCTCACGTACAGCAGTGTGTTATATCGATACCATCGATCAATACCGGGATCGGCGAGAATGCGCGGTCGCAGACAGTCGAGCGCCAGGTAGCCTCTACGGAAAAACAGTCCGCGCCAATAGTCATAGCTGCGTTCGTTCACATGCTCGTGGCCGCCTTGACCAGGCGGTGCGGCGGAGAACACGATCACCTCGCCGTGCCGAATCAAGCTGTCGAGCAGCGGCTCGGCACTGCTCTCGGGAAGATGTTCGGCCACCTCGAGGCATTGGACCAGACTGAAGCTACGCCCCAGGTCGAAGCGCTGTTGCAAATCATGTGCGCAAAAGCGCTCGGGCGCAAACAGCAGCTTGCTGCGATCGACATACGATCCATCCACACCGAACACATCGTCCACACCGTGGCTCTGCCACACGAGAAGCCAGGCGCCCTGGCCGCAGCCGACATCGAGCACCGAGCTCGGTGAGAGCTGCTGCTGCAGCAAGGGCACGATGCGTTCGGCCGCCGCGCGGGCGCTCGCATTGACATACTCGAAGAAGCTGGCGTCGTAGGAGGACATTTCGTGCAGGCTGCTCGGGTAGCGACCAGGCCGCGTGCGGTGGTAGAGCACGATTGCGGCCGCCACCAGCACTGGATCGATTGGTTTGCGGTAACGGCCCTCGATGATGCCATCGCGCTGGACAGCCAGGGACAGCAGCATGCCGAGCGCGCACGCCGGCAGCAGCCATTCCCGGCCACGGAAGCCGCGGCGCAGTACGCCCCACGCGACCACCAGCATCAGCGGCGGCCACAGCCAGCGCGTCCATACGGTCGCGAGACCGCTGAGGGCATTCGGATCGTTGTCGGGCCAGCTTTGTCCGAACAACAGATAAAGCAGATTTTCCTCGTATTGGCGTCGCCAGGGAAACGTACGCTCGCTCTGCAGGCGCTTTTTCTCCTCAATCCAGCTCGCGCGGCCGCGCGCCACATCGATCCTGATGTAGGCCGTGCCGCGGCGATCGGTGGTCCAATCGGAAAACGGGTAAAACGTCGGATTGTAAAAACTCGGCGTTCCAAAGCCCCAGCCGCCGAGCTCTCCGGCGTCGATGCTGATGTCGTGCTTGCCGCTCACACTGTAGATCTCGGACAGGTACAGGTTGCCGAGCGGCGCGAAGAAGCCGAGCGTCGACCTGGCATGCAGTCCGGCCGGCACCGCCAGAATGCAGAATGCAGCCGCCGCGATCATCGCCTTGGCGAGTCGCTGCCGCTGCGTGACCCACAGCGTCGCCAGACACAGTGCGGCCATCGGCAGCGCGATGCTGCGCGTGAATATCGCGCATACCCACAGGGCACTCGCCAGCGCGTAGGCCGCCAGGCTGTGCTTGCGCGCGCAGCGAAAGGTTGCCCAGAACGCGAAACCGGTCAGCGTCAGCAGCAGCGTCTCGGTCATGAAATAGGCGTAGAGGCCGATAAAGCCCGGTATCAGACCGATGATCAGGCCGCCGGTCAGAGCCTGTGCCCGGGGCAGCAGTTCGCGCAGCGCGCGGTACCAGCCATAGGGCATCGCGGCACACAACAGGCCGCAGCCCAGCACGATGGTCGGTTCGTCGCCGTGGCTTGCGGCGCGCAGCAGATAGATCCAGAGCTGATACAGGTACGGATCCCCGGCGCCGATCAGATCCGGGAAGAAAAACCGCCCGCCGTTGGACCAGTGTCGGGCGGGATCGGAAAACAAATGCCTCAGCGGCGAATCAAAAAACGGAAATAGCAGACGCCACAGCAGTACCACACCAAAGGCCCATCTCAGCCAGTTCTCAGTTCGCGCTTGCAGTGTCGGCTGGTCCGGCGGGCCCACGCATCGGTACTTCGTAATTGATCGTGCGCCACCTAGGTTAGCAGAACGCTCTCGCCGGCATCGTTCCAGGCACAAGCAATGGCACAATGGCACCATGACGGACCAGGCGGATCGACCGGAGTATTGATGCCGAGTTCAAGCGCGATGCTCCCGCCCTCGGCCACCCACGCCGCCGTCGCCTGGGCCGGCGTCGCGACCATGCTCGCGGCCGTCGCGGTGCTGAACTTCTGGCCGCCGTTCGACCAGATCGCCTACCTGGCTCTGGTCGTCATGGGCTGCACCGCGCTGGGAATTTTCCTGCCGGATCTGCTGTGGCAGAAGGTGCAGCGGCGTGTTCTGGCGGCGACGCCGGGGCGCGGCGACTGGCCGCGGGTTGGAACCAAGTGTGTCGGCCTCGCCGGCAGCATCGGCTTCATCGCACTGCTGTACTGGCTGTTTCCCGAGTACAACCAGGGCCAGGAATTCTACGGCAACTACTACGCCGCACTGAAAGTGCTGCTCCCGGGCTGGGCCGTGCTCGCAGCGCCGTATCTCTATTGGGTCGATCGGCGCATGGCGCAGCCCCTGGATGGCCTGTGGCAGATGGGCCGATTGCTGCTGTGCCGGTGGCGCGGCCTCGACGCGCGGCTGATAGGGCAGCATCTGCTGGGTTGGCTGGTGAAGGGCTTCTTCCTGCCGCTGATGTTCACCTACTTCTGCGACAATCTGACCAAGCTGCTGCACTACGATCTCAATCTGCTGCACAACTTCCAGGGCGTCTACGACTGGGCCTACTTCTCGATGTACTTCATCGACGTGAGTCTGGTGTCGATGACGTATCTGATGGCGCTCAAGGCCGCCGACACACACATCCGCTCCACCGAGCCCACCGCGCTCGGCTGGATCAGCGCTCTGGTGTGCTATCAGCCGTTCTGGTCGCTGATCAGCCGGCAATACATCGACTACGACACCGGCCTCTCATGGGGCGTGTGGTTCCACGACACGGCGTGGCTGTTCGACTTATGGGGTTGCCTGATACTGTTGATGGTGGCCGTGTATGTCTGGGCCACGATCGCCTTCGGCGCACGTTTCTCGAACCTGACTCATCGCGGCATCATCACCAACGGCCCCTATCGCTACACCAAGCATCCCGCGTACCTGGCGAAGAATCTGTCCTGGTGGTTGATCTCGACGCCGTTCATGCTCAGCGGCGGCGTTCAGGCCACGCTGCGGCGCTGCCTGCTGCTCGGGCTGCTGAACCTGATCTATTACCTGCGCGCCAAGACCGAAGAGCGGCACCTGGCGCTCGACCCGGTGTATCAACGGTACGCCGAATGGATCGATGAGCACGGCCTGCTGCGCGGCCTCAATCGCATTCCGGGTATCGGTGCGCTGGCGCGCTGGCGGCCCAGATTTTCAGCCTACAGTCCGCCGACACCGCTCAACGATCGGATTTGACGCTGGGTGGCTCGCCCAAGCGTGGCTCGCCCAGGCGTGGCTCGCGCTGACGTGGCTCGCGCAACCACAGCGTGCGCGTCGGATAGGCGAATTCGATTCCGATCCCGGCGAACGAATGCAGGATGTGCCGGTTGACCTGGTCCAAAGCGGCGGTCAGGTTGCGCGTGGGCGTGTTCTCGACGAAGAAGCAGACTTCGAACAGCAGCGCCGAGTCCCCCAGTTCGCGCAACATGCAATGCACGAAGCGCGCGCCCGGGTAGGCGGCGACCGCCTCCGCCACCAGCTTTGGCACCAGGTCCAGTTTCTCGAGCGGCGTGTCGTACGCCATGGCCAGCGTGAATAGCGCGCGCCACTCGCTCGCGCGGCCCAGATTGCGCACGCGGCTCTTGAGCAGATCCGCATTGGCGATGATGATCTGCTCGCCGGTGACACTGCGCAGGCGCGTGCTCTTGATGCCGATCTGCTCCACCGCGCCTTCGAAGGTATCGATACGCAAGGTATCGCCGATGACGAACGGCTTGTCGAGCGCGATCGACAGCGAGGCAAACAGGTCGCCGAGAATCGCCTGCACCGCGAGCGCGATCGCGATCCCGCCGACGCCCAGGCCGGCAATCAGCGGCCCGACGTTGATGCCGAGATTCTCCATCGCCAGCAGCGCGACGACGACCCAGATGATGAGTCCCAGCACGAAGAGAACGACGTCCATGGTGCCGGTCAGACGCGCATCGCCGGTTCGCGCCTCGTGCCGGCGCAGCGCGAAGCGAGCGGCCGCCGCGGTCCAGATGCCAATCTGTAGCCAGAAGCCGACGACGATCGCGACCTGGAAAGCCTCATCGACGCGCTTGGGCAGCGTCAGGATGCGCTCGGCCGCGTATAGAGCGACGATCCACAGCACGACGCGGCTGGTGTGATCGGCGAGGTGCGCGACCAGCGCGACCGCCAGCGGCGGCTCGCGATCGGCGTAGCGATGGCGTCGCGCGCGCAGGTAGCCGCGCATCACCGGCAACACCGTAAAGGTCAGCAGGAAGGCCAGCAGGGCGCAGAACCAGGCGCTGACGCTGTTATCGAGCAGCGTCTGATGGGCGAGTTGCGACCAGGTGGACATACCCGCGGGATGATAGCAACGCGGCCGGTGCCCTGGCAGGCCAACGCACTGCTATTCCTTGCGTGGCAGGAAGCCTGTATCCGGTGGTCAATCGATCAGAGGTATCGAACCACATCGCGCAAATTTAGTTATCAAATTTGCGCGATGTGGTTCGATACCTTTCAGCGGTTACCGCCGAATACCGGCCTCATGGCGAGCGAAATGGCGGGGCGCTGGCACGCCCCCAGGGCACCGGCGCCCGATCGATCACTCCTGATCGTCTATGTCGTCCAGCCCCAGCTCTTTGAGTTTGCGCGTCAGCGTGTTGCGCCCCCAGCCCAGGAGCCTTGCGGCCTCCTGTCTATGGCCCCGGGTGTGCCTGAGTGCCACGCGAATCAACGTCCGCTCGAACGCCGGCAACGCGTCATCGAGCAGCGGCCGCGGTGGCGATAACGCGTGTCGGTCGGCCCACGTGGCCAGCGCAGTAATCCAGTCCTGCTCGGCCGGTGCGCTCGAGACCGCGCCGATGATCTCCGGCGGCAGATCTTCCGCACGGATTTCGTTACCCGGCGCCAGCACCGTGAGGCGGCGGCACAGGTTCACCAGCTCGCGCACGTTGCCGGGCCAGGAGTAGGCACGGAGCTTCTCGCCTGCATCCTCGGTCAGTGTCTTCGCCTCGACGCCGAGTTCCTGGGCGGCGATGCGCATGTAGTGCTCGAGCAGGTCCGCCACGTCCTCGCGCCGCGCGCGCAGCGGCGGCAGCTCGATACGGATGACGTTGAGACGATGGAACAGGTCCTCGCGGAACAGGCCCAGGCGCACCCGGTCCTCGAGATTCTGGTGAGTCGCCGCTATCACGCGCACGTCGACGCGGATCGGGGTCTGACCGCCGACGCGGTAGAACTCGCCTTCGGCCAGCACGCGCAACAGTCGCGTCTGCAACGAGGTCGACATGTCGCCGATCTCGTCGAGGAACAGCGAGCCGCCATCGGCCTGCTCGAAGCGGCCGCGGCGCAGGCTGTCGGCACCGGTAAACGCGCCCTTCTCGTGGCCGAACAGCTCGGACTCGAGCAGCTCGGCCGGAATCGCCGAAGTATTGAGCGCGATGAATGGCTTGTTGGCCCGTGGGCTGTGCTCGTGCAGCGCGCGCGCCGCGAGCTCCTTGCCGGTGCCGGAATCGCCGGTAATCAGTACGTTCACGCTCGATCGCGACAAACGGCCGATGGCGCGAAACACCTGCTGCATGGCGGGCGCACGGCCGAGCAGATCGGGTATCGTCGGCGTCAACGCGGCGCCGGCCTCGCCGCTGCGCACGCCGGCCGCCGCGGCCCGCTTGACCAGATCGACGGCTTGATCGATATCGAACGGCTTCGCCAGATATTCGAACGCCCCGCTCTCATAGGCCGACACCGCACTGCCCAGATCCGAGTACGCCGTCATCACGATCACCGGCAACTCGGGATGGGCGTCATGAACCCGGCGCAACAGGTCGAGTCCCGACTGTCCGGACATCCGAATGTCGGTAATCAGCACATCGGGTGTGTCATTGCGCAGCGCCGCGAGTGCGGGCTCCGCGGCATCGAAGGCCTTTGGCAGCATGCCGCCATTCTTCAGCGCCCGTTCCAGCACCCAGCGGATCGAAGTGTCGTCGTCTACCAGCCAGACACGCAGTGGTTGTGCATTCATTCGGTGCCCTCGAGCGGCAATAACAGTGAAAATACGGTGCAGCCCGGACGGCTCTCGAACTCGACGATGCCGCGATGGCGGGTCACGAGATCCTGGGCCACTGCCAGTCCCAAGCCGGTGCCATTGGGGCGGCTCGTGACTAGCGGATAGAACACGCTGCGATACAACTCCGGCGGTACACCGTGCCCGTTGTCCTCGATCTGCAGGTTCACCACCAGGCGATGGCGCTCGGTGCCGATATTGATGTTCGACAGCGCACGCGTGCGCAGCGTGACGTGGCCGCCGGCCGGCTCCACCGCCTGCAAGGCGTTGCGCGCGACGTTGAGCAGCGCCTGGATGATCTCATTGCGGTCGAACAGGCCGCTCGGCAGGCTCGGGTCATAGTCGCGATCGATCACGACGCCCGACGGGGCCTCGCTGCGCAGCAGGTGGTACACGTGCTCGCACAGCTCATGAATGTTGACTAGCGTCATTTGCGGCGGGCGCGACGGGCCGAGCATGCTGTCCACCAGCGCGCGCAGGCGGTCGGCCTCATTGATGATGACCGTGGTGTATTCCTTCAGCGCGCCATCGTGCAGCTCGCGATCGAGCAGTTGCGCCGCCCCGCGCAGGCCGCCGAGCGGATTCTTGATCTCGTGCGCGAGCTGGCGAATCATCAGCCGGCTGCCATCGAGTCGCGAGAGCATCTCGCTTTCGCGCGTGATTCGCTGGCGCGTCCTGGCGTCGGCCAGCTCCAGCAGCAGATGAGTTCCCGTGACCTGGCCTTCGAGCGGCGTCGCGGTCACGTCGACTACCACGGGCTCGCGCATGCCGGCCGGCCCGGTCGGTGTCAGCACAATTTCATGTCCGGCGCAGGTCTCGTTGCGCTCGAGCGAGCGGCGCAGGATGCCGTCGAGGGCCAACGGCTCGGCAAACAGCCCGGTGATGGGCCGGCCGCGGGCTTTGTTCAGCCCGACAGCGAGCAGATCCTGCGCACCGACGTTGGCGTAGACCACGCACAGATGGCCATCGAGCACCACCACGCCGGTCGACAGTATGTCGAGCAGATCTGCCGGATCGAAATGCGACAGTGGCGAGGGCGCGAATTGTTCAATCGCCACCGCGCGCCTCCGGCTCGGCGCGCCGTCGCGGCCGCAGGTGTGGCCTCAGTGCCCTCGGGCGGGCGAGGTCGGAGACAGCAGGGAGGGCTGCCGTACGTAGAAGGTGACCGGCGGGGAGCGGCAGACCTGCTTGCCATCGGCGTCGCGTACCACGGCGTTCACGGTATGGGCACCGCGTTCGGGCGCTGTCACCTGAAACTCCAGCCGACCGGCGGCGGGGGCAATCGGATCCAGCGGCACGCCGTCGACCGTCACCGCCAGCTGATCCCCGGGCCGCAGCCCCGGACTGAGCTGCACCGCCACCGGTACGATGTCGGGAGCGAAAAACGAGGCCTCGGCAGCCGGCTGTGCGATGCCGCAGGACTGATATGGCGAGGCTGGCTCGTCCGGCGCTGCCGCCGCTGGCGCCGCCGGCAGCGGCGGCGCGCGATAGGTCTGCGCCGACGGCAGCTGAATCACTTGCGCGCCCGGCTGCGGCGTATCCGAATAATGCACCACGCCCTGGGCATCGACCCAGCGATAGGTCGTGGTCGTTTGCGCCACGGCGCTGCCTGCCCAGGCCCGCGGCGCCAGCGGCGCCAGCACGGCCAGTGCCGCCAGCACGGCCAGTGCCGCCAGGCTGAGTGAGACGAAGCGTTGCATCGGCTGCAAGCATATCCCCCGCGCGGCTCGCTGACACACAAAAACGTCCGTCGGCGCTGGTTCCGCAATGCCGGGTGTTGATTACCGCCGCGGATGCCGCGCCACGCTTCACGCTGACCTCAGATGCTGTAGTACATGTCGAACTCGACCGGATGCGTGGTCATGCGCAAGCGCGTGACTTCCTGCATCTTCAGCCCGATATACGCATCGATCACATCGTCGGTGAACACCCCGCCGCGCTTGAGGAATTCACGGTCGTGATCGAGCTGCTCGAGCGCCATGTCCAGCGAATGGCACACGGTCGGGATGTGCGCGGCCTCTTCGGGCTCCAGATCGTACAGATCCTTGTCGGCCGGATCCCCCGGGTGGATCTTGTTCTGAATGCCGTCGAGCCCGGCCATCAGCATGGCCGCGAAGGCAAAGTACGGGTTGGCGCTCGCATCCGGGAAGCGCACCTCGATGCGCCGCGCCTTCGGGCTCGACACCCAGGGCACGCGGATCGAGGCCGAGCGGTTGCGCGCGGAATACGCCAGTAAGGTCGGCGCTTCAAAGCCCGGCACCAGGCGCTTGTAGCTGTTGGTGGTCGCGTTGGTCAGCGCATTGAGCGCCTTGGCGTGCTTGATGATGCCGCCGATGTAGTACAGACAGCTCTCCGAGAGCCCCGCGTACTTGTCCCCCGCGAAAATGTTTCTGCCCTCCTTGCTCAGCGACTGGTGCACGTGCATGCCGTTGCCGTTGTCCCCCACCAGCGGCTTGGGCATGAAGGTCACGCTCTTGCCGTAGTTCGCTCCCACGTTCATCAGCGCGTACTTGAGTATCTGCACCTCATCGGCCTTCTTCACCAGCGTGTTGGCACCGATGCCGATCTCGGCTTGCCCGGCCGTGGCTACCTCGTGGTGATGCACCTCCACCACCAGCCCCATCTCCTCGCACGCCTTGCACATCGCGGCGCGAATGTCCTGAAACGCATCGACCGGCGGTACCGGAAAATACCCGCCCTTGACCCCAGGACGATGCCCCTTGTTGCCCTCCTCGTAGCTCGTCTCCGAGTTCCAGGCCCCCTGAATCGAATCGACTTCGTAGAACGCACTGCGTAAATCCGCGCCCCAGCGCACGCTGTCAAAGATGAAAAATTCATTCTCCGGCCCAAACAGCGCCGAATCGGCAATGCCGGTGGATTTAAGATAGGCCTCAGCACGCTTGCCCAGCGAGCGCGGGTCGCGCTCATAGCCCTGCATCGTCATCGGCTCGATCACATCGCAGCGCAGGTCCACCGTGACGTCTTCAAAAAACGGATCGATCAGCGCCGTGGAGGCATCCGGCAGCAAAATCATGTCCGATTCGTTGATCCCCTTCCAACCCGCTATCGACGAGCCGTCGAACATCTTGCCTTCGACAAAGAACTCCTCCGTCACGTAGCGCGCCGGTATGCTCACGTGCTGCTCCTTGCCCCGCGTATCGGTAAAGCGCAGATCCGCCCACTTCACCTCCTTCTCCTTGATCATCTTCACCACATCGCTTGAACTCATACCGCCTCCG